>ERZ773046.68-NODE-68-length-69986-cov-7.871402_pt1 | contig 69986 bp, 53 predicted proteins | sample MGYA00580634_ERZ773046 | MGnify/ENA primary metagenome ERZ773046 (study PRJEB29015, sample SAMEA2738127) | human oral metagenome | biome: human oral; feature: human-associated habitat; material: saliva | place: China | collected 2159 ... | reverse complement strand
CTGAACAGACGCACCGGGTAGGTCCAGGACTTGCCCTTAGCGGTGATCTTAACGGTGTAGGTGGCTACCGTGTTGGCGGCCGGCTTGGCTACAAGCGCGGGGGCTGCGAAAGCCACGCTCTGGTAGCCGGAGGACTCGCTGATGCCGGTGGTGCGGGCCGTGGGGCGAGTTACGGTGCCGTTGGGGGCGGTGATTTCCACCTGGGCGCCCTCAAGCAGCTTGGCTTCGCTGCTGAGAACCGAAAGTGACCACTCGGCGTCCTTGCTCATTAGCGAGTAGGGGAAGTAACCGGCGGCGGGCCACTCCATGGTGGCCGGGCGCTTCACCTTGGAGTCAGGCTGGGTGATAGAGCCGGTCTCGTAGGACATATCGGCAAAGCGTGAGCCGTGCGCGTAGGAGAGCACCACCTGGTTGACGCTGGAGCTGCGGGCGGAGCTAGAGCGGCTAGCGCCTACAGCCGTGTAAACCAGGTTGGGGCTGAACATGTACATGCGGTGGCCCAGGCTGGGCACGCCCGAGTCGGCAGCCAGGTTGTCGGCGTGGTAGGCCATGGTGGCGGACTGCCAGGTGGTCCAAGACAGCAGGCCAGAGAGGGTGGAGCGGACACCACCGGCGGTGCTGCAAGGCCAGGTGCCGTTAGGGCCAGGACGGAAGCGGCTGTTTCCCTTCTGGGTTTCAGGCTTTAGGCCGTGGCTGATGCCGCTGGCGGTGGTCATCGCGATTGAGCCCTCCTGGGCTTCGCGGTGAATGGTCTCGTTGGGGCTGAGCTTGGTGGCGCCAATGTTGTTGAAGGCGCGCAAAGTGTTCAGGTAGTCAACGTAGCCCTGACGTGCATCCTGGGGCAGGGGCACGTAACTGCAAGAATCAGTGATCTGCGGGGCGACCTGCTTGCCTAGGCTCTGCACCTGCTGGTTTAGCTTCTGGGCCTGGGACCAGGAGGTGGTCATGTCCACCATCTGCGGGGTTGCCGACGACGCAGCTGCCGGCAGGATGGCGTTTGCCTTGGGGGAGGCGGCGGCAGTCGGAATTAACGCACTGGCACTCATTGCCAGAGCGAGGGTGAAAACCCCGTATTTACGTAATTTCTGCATTATACCTACTAAAAATTAGCGAGCAGTACCGGAAAAATAGTTGCATCGTAAGCTTGAGGTAGACGCCAGTGAACCTGGGAAAGCTCTGAAAATGTCTGTGCAAACAGCTATGTTTTGGCGCAAATCTGGGCTGCTTGGGGTGACTAAAAGCCCAGCTGATGGGGCGGTGGCGAGGACGACGGCGCCAGCTTGGATGGCTGGGTGGTGGAGACGGCGCCAGCTTGGATGGCCTGGGCAACTCAGGGAAACGGCTGCCCGAGGTAACAAAAACCCCGCCGTAGCGGGGTTTGGTGGCGGAGACGGCGGGATTTGAACCCGCGAGAGGCTATCAACCTCAACCTTCTTAGCAGGAAGGCGCACTAGGCCACTATGCGACGTCTCCAAACGGTCAACGACCGCGACTAAGCCTAGCTTAAAAATCTCTCTCTAGCAAAGCGATTTTTAAACTGGCCGGCGGAGAGGAGGGGATTCGAACCCCTGGTGCCCTTGCAGACACAACGGTTTTCAAGACCGTCACATTCGGCCGCTCTGTCACCTCTCCAGCTGGACCTCCACAAACGCCACAGATCCTTATGCGTTTCCGGCGGTCAGCACGCGTAACTTTATCACGCACTACTAACGGTCTAACAGGCCATCTCGCAGTGCGCCGGGTAGTACCGGCCACACCGGCACGCGCGGAATCAAAGTTGCTTGCAAAGCATGGTAAATGTCCGGGTAGCCAGCCCAGGTGCGGGTGGAGGGCTGGTTAGTTTGATCCAGCTCATGCACCCAGGCCCCGGCCTGGTCTAATGGCGCATTTTGCGGGTCAATCTCGGCGCGGGTAAAGGGGTCCCCACCACCAATAATGTATTGCTCACAGTAATCCCAAGCACTGCGGTAGGCGTGCTCCAAATAGGCCATACTGGTGGCCTTAGCGGCCAACGGCACCGGTTCGTTAACTAGCGCACAGTGCAAGGCGGCGGCGGCACTAATAGCCTCACAAGTCACCCAGTGCATACGCTCGTGCACCACCGGTGTGCCCACAAAATCAACGGTGTAAACAAAGCCGGGGGCGCCGTCGCGATTCCAACCATCAGCGCGCGAACGGGTAAACAGTTCCAAAGCAGCCGGCAGCATCCAATCCGGCGCCTCCAAACCAACCTCTTGCAAAGCCGCCCGCAACTGCACTGTCAGGCGAGCCCACTCCAGGCCGTGACCAGGGGTGATACCAAAGGGGCGGAAGGGATGGGCTACCTCATCAATGTTGTAGTCAGGATCCGGCACCCAAGTGGTGCTGTAGTGCTCAGGGATACGCCAGCCGTGGGCGCGAGCCTGCTGGTTAATAGCAAAGTCCACAATCCCCAGGGCGCGCTCCAGCCAACGGTCATCACCGGTGGCGTCCGCAATAGCCAGGTAGGCCTCCACCGTGTGCATGGCGGCGTTAATACCCCGGTAATCCTCCGGGTCAGTGAAATCTAGGGCATAAGACTCGGTGGGCATGGACTGGGAGTGGTCAAAGAAGTAACGCTCATGCACCTCCAGGGCCCGCTTAAGCAGGGCCGTCGCCCCCGGACGCCCCGCCGCCAGGGCCGTAGCCGCTCCCAGCAACACAAAAGCGTGCTGGTAGCACTCTTTACGGGTAAAACCGGGGGCTGGGCGGCCATGGCCGTCCTCATCTAGCTCACCCTCAATGGCGCTAAACCAGCCCCCATTGGTTTCATCCCAAAACGCGTTAGTTAACGCCTGCACCCCATGGTCGGCGTAGCGCCGGCACCCGGGCACACCCAACAGCACGCCCACACTAAACACGTAGGTCATGCGCCCAGTAATCCACAGCTCTACCGGTCGGGAAGAATCAACGACGCCGTCGGGACCGATCCAGCCAAAACCACCGCTCACCCGGCTACGGCGCGCAAAATCCAGCAAAGCCTGAGTGTGCTGACCCAACCAGCGGGTGTGTTCGGGGGAACCAATCCATTGCAGCGCCATCGCGGCCTCCTGGTACAGATAAATATTTGCCTAGCGGCTCTTGCCTTAGCGGGCGTGCGTGGGCTGAAAAGCGCCACCAGGCAACAAAGCAGCAAGGCAGCAAGCTTGAGCCACCCACTATGGCGCCTGCTAGCCACAGCCTACCGTCAAAACCATTCCAGAAAGTAGCTTTATGCACATTTGGCAAGCTTTAGTGCTTAAAGCCTTGAATCAGCCTAAATTTAACCAGTAACCTACCGTGGATTTTGGCTACCTTTTGGAAGGAAACCCATGAGCTCGTCTCATTTTGGCCACAACCCGGCCGCAGCCTCATCATCTCCCGGCGCCCCCACCAGCTCCGGCGCATCCAGCTCCGGTGCGTCTGCCGGTTCTGGTGTACCCAGCTCCGGCGCACCCGCCCCGGCAGCTGCTGACGCGGCAAATTCTGCACAAGATCTAGACGCACTCATTTCCCAGCACTCTAGTGCCATTGACGAAGACTATTCCTTCGAAGCTGTTCCCACACAAAGCCGACGGTCATTTTGGGCCGTCGGTTTTGTTATGTTGGGCTTTACCTTCTTTTCCGCCTCTATGAGCGTGGGCGCCAAACTCGGCCAGGGCCTAAATTTAAACGGCTACATCCTGGCTGTGCTTATTGGCGGCGCAATTTTGGCGGTTTACACCGGTGCGCTGGGTTATATCGGCGCGAAAACTGGTTTGAGCTTTGACTTGATGTCCCAGCGCACCTTTGGAACTAAAGGTTCATTCCTGCCTTCAGCCCTGATCAGCTTGACCCAGATGGGTTGGTTTGGTGTGGGCGTAGCCATGTTCGCTAAACCCACCGCCGAGCTGCTGCACGTAAACGTGTGGGTGATTGTGATTATTGCTGGTGGGTTGATGACCGCCAGCGCCTACTACGGCATTAAAGCAATTGAAATTGTTTCGTTCATTTCCGTGCCCCTGATCGCTATTTTGGGCACCTACTCCATGGTTAGTGCCACTGCCGACGGCGGTGGGCTGTCTGCCATCTTCGCTAAAAGCACCGGCATGGGCGTGGTTAGCGCCGTGGGCCTAGTGGTGGGCTCCTTCGTTTCTGGCGGTAGCGCCACCCCTAACTTCACCCGTTTCGCTAAATCCACCTCCTCCGCCGTGATCACCACCGTGGTGGCTTTCTTCCTGGGTAACACCCTGATGTTCTCTTTCGGTGCGGTAGGCGGCGCGTTTACCGGCAAAGATGACATTTTCTACGTGATGATCGCCCAGGGCCTGGCCATTCCTGCCATTGTGGTGCTGGGCGCCAACATTTGGACCACCAACAACAACGCCCTGTACACCACCGGTTTGGGTTACGCCAACATCACCAAGATCCCCAAGAAGCCGCTGGTGCTGGTGGCCGGCATTCTGGGCACGCTGGCTGCCCTGTGGCTGTACGACAATTTTGTGGGTTGGCTCAACATTTTGAACGCTACTTTGCCGCCCGTGGGCACGGTCCTGATTGTGGATTACTTTGCCCGACGCCGCTCCTACAGTGCGGGGATCGTGGCCTTTAAGTGGGTGCCGGTGCTGTCTATCCTGGCCGGGGCCCTGGTGGGTTGGTTTGTTAAAGACCTAGGTATTCCCGCCATTAACGCCATGGTGACCACGGTGGTGGTGTACCTGGGTGGGATGGCTCTGGAGCACGCCCTGGGCCTGGAATTCACTGTGGGTGAGCCGCAGGATCTGTAACTGTGCTGGCGTCGGCTGCGCTAGTGGCCAGGGCTGCAAGTTAGCCGGGGCTACAGACGGCGCCCCGATTTGGGGCGCCGGCCCGGCTTGAGATGCCTGCCCGGCCCGCTATGGCCGGGGCTGAGCCCAACTAAACGGCAACGTCGCCTGCAAGGCCGGGCGGCGTCGTCGGCCTAAAAACCAGCGAAAGGGAAGAAAATGAACTTACTGATTAAAAACGTACGCATCGAAAACGCCCCCCAGCTAACCGACATCCGCATCAAGGACGGCAAGTTTGCGCAGCTTGAGGCGGGCCTAGAGGCGCAGGCCGGGGAGCAGATCGTCGACGGCGGCGGGCGGCTAGTGCTACCGCCCTACATTGAATCCCACGTGCACCTAGACTCGGCGCTAACCAGTGGGCAGCCGCGCTACAACGAGTCCGGCACGCTATTTGAAGGCATCGAAGTGTGGAGCGAACGCAAAAAGTCGCTCACCTACGCTGACGCCCATGAGCGCGCCCTGGCCGCAATCCGCCAGCAAGCCAGCTTCGGCGTGCAATACGTGCGCACCCACGTGGACGTCACCGACCCCGAACTAACCGCCCTGCGCGCCCTAATCGACCTGCGTGAAGAAATCGCCGACACCATCACCTTGCAGATCGTGGCATTCCCGCAAGAAGGCATCGAATCCTTCCCCAACGGGCGCCAACTAATGCGCCGCGCCGCCCAAATGGGGGTCAACTGCATTGGCGCCATCCCGCACTTCGAATTCACCCGCGAATACTCGGTGTCATCCCTGAACTATGCGGTGGAGCTAGCCCAAGAGTTTGACCTGCTCATGGACGTGCACTGCGACGAAATCGACGACGAAGCCTCACGCGGCCTAGAAACCCTAGCCACCCGCGCCCTAGAGGCCGGCATCGGCGAGCGCGTCACCGCCTCCCACACCACCGCCATGCACTCCTACAACAACGCCTACTTCATCCGCCTGCTGCGGCTGCTAAAACTCAGCGGCATCAACTTTGTGTCAAACCCGCTGGTCAACACCCACCTGCAGGGACGCATGGACACCTACCCCAAGCGTCGAGGCGTCACCCGCGTCAAGGAACTAACCGACGCCGGCATCAACGTTTCCTTCGGTCAAGACGACATTGAGGACCCCTGGAACCCTATGGGTACGGGCAACCTGCGTGACGTGGTGTTTAACGGGCTCTACACCACGCAGATGATGTCGCGGAGCGAAATTCTCAACTCTTACAAGTTCATCACCCACAACGCCGCGCGCACCCTACACCTAAGCGACTACGGCATCCAGGTGGGTAACAGCGCCAACTTCATCATGCTTGACGCCCCCGACTGGTTCCACGCGCTCAGCTTTGGTGCGCCGGTGCTGGGCTCGTGGCGCGCCGGCAAGCAGATCTACTCGGCCACGCCCAGCCAGCGTGAGGTGAAGTTCTAGCCCTGGCGCTAGAGGGTTTTGAAGGCCTGCTGACGCCAGGACACGTACAGGATGCAGGTCAGCATCAGGGCCGCCATAGTGGTCAGGGAAGCGCTCTGTCCGCTAAAGAAAGCCACCCCCGCTACCAGCCCTGCCGCCGCCGGAATGGCTGCTACCAGGTCAAATAGGTAAGGGATCCACCGTGGGAAACCGCGCTCGCGGCGTTTAAACCAATTGCCGATCAAGGTCGCTTCGGGTTCATCCGGGGCGGACTTGGCTTTGCCCGGGGCGCTGGTTTTGTGCGGGACGGGGTTGGCGGCGCCGCCCTGGCGCTGTTTGGTTTTACCCGGGGTGCTGGTTTTGGCCTGGTCCGCTTTGGCGACGACGTCGTCCCCCACCTTCACTAGGCCACCCACTTCTTGCAAGGCTCGCGCCAAGCCCACCATAGTCAGCCCCCACACGATCAGCGCGGCAATGCCGCTATAGAGGCCCAGGTGTGGGTTGGCGCGGAAAATAGCCAGAAAAATGCCGATGCCAATCAGGGCAGTGGGGAGGCAAGTAGCGACGTACTTGATATAGGTGCCGGCACGCATAAAGCTCCTTCGCTAAGTCCTGGTCACAGTCTACAACCAGCTCAAAGCGGGTTTAGCGGGACAGAGCCGCCAAGACGATAGCCGCCCCCTCATGCCACACCGGCTCGGTGACTACGCTGGTGGCGTTTTTGACGCGCGCAGGGGCGCTACCCATAGCCACTGACAGGTCAGCCCAACGCAGCATCTCTAAGTCATTGGCGCCGTCGCCCATAGCCACCGTGTGCTTAACTCCCAAGCCAGAAACCAAAGCATCCAGCGCACTGGCCTTAGACACCCCGGCGGCGTTGACATCCAGCCAAGCCGTCCAACCAATGGCATACTCCACCGCGTGCAGCCCGGCGCTACGCACCGCCACCTCAAAATCAGCCAGCGCCATCCCCGGGGCGCGCACAATCACGCGGCTAACCGGCTGGCTCGACAGCTGCTCCAGCGACACCGTGGTGGTGTTCTCAATCAGCTCCCCAGGCAGGAAGTCGGCGCTGGTCAAAAAACCCCGGCCCGGCATTTCCACCGCGAAAATAGCCTCAGGCAGCACCTGATGTAGACGCCCAATGGCGGTGGTGGGGTCAAAAGTAACCGAATTAGTGATCTCGTAGCCGCCGGGCAAAGACACCGTGCCCTTCAGCTTGGGATCCAGACGCACCGTCAACGCCCCATTGGCGCACACCATCCAACCCCGGGTTAGCCCCAGGAAATCCGCCACCGGCAGGGCCGCCTCAATACCGCGCCCAGTGGCTAGGACTACCTGCACACCCGCCTGGGCAGCAGCGACGACGGCGGCGCGAGTACGCGGGGGTACCTCGCCGTTAATATCCAAAATGGTGCCGTCAATGTCCAAAGCCAGCAGGGTAGAGCGGTCAAGCGGCGGCAGGTCAGAGCCTCCGGCACGCCTAGCCCAAGCCTCCAACTGGGCGCGCATGGCCGCTACAGCAGCGCCAAAAGCGGCGTCGTCAAGCGGATTAGCACGCGCCGCAGCAGCCGCAGCACTCAACTCACCCTCAGGGGTGATAGGCATGCCGGAAGCGGCGATTTTGCTCATGCGCCGGCAGGAGCCTCAATAACCTCCAGGCCGCCCAGGTAAGGACGCAGGCCTTCAGGCACACGCACGGAGCCGTCCGGCAGCTGGTGGTTCTCCAAAATCGCAACCATCCAACGAGTGGTGGCCAAGGTGCCGTTCAAGGTGGCCACGGGGCTGGTGCCGTTCTCGCGGCGCTCGCGGATGCCTAGGCGGCGGGCCTGGAAGGTGGTGCAGTTAGAGGTGGAGGTGACCTCCATGTAGCGCTGCTGGGTGGGCAGCCAAGCCTCGCAGTCGAACTTGCGGGCGGCGGAGGAGCCCAGGTCGCCGGCGGCGGTGTCAATCACGCGGTAAGGCAGCTCAACCTTGGCCAGCATCTCTTCTTCCATGGCCAGCAGGCGCTGGTGCTCATCTGCGGCGTCCTCAGGGCGGCAGTAGGAGAACATCTCGGCCTTGTTGAACTGGTGGACGCGGATAATGCCGCGCGTGTCCTTACCGGCGGCGCCAGCTTCGCGGCGGTAGCAGGTGGACCAACCCATGTAGCGCTTGGGGCCGGCGCTTAGATCCAGGATCTCGTCAGTGTGGTAACCGGCCAGGGCCACCTCAGAAGTGCCGGTTAGGTACAGGTCATCGGCGGGCAGGTAGTAGATCTCGTCGCTGTGTGCACCCAGGAAACCGGTGCCGCCCATAACCTGGGGGGTAACCAGGGTGGGGGTGGTTAGCGGGGTGAAGCCGTGCTTGACGGCGGTGTCTAGGGCGGCGGTCATCAGCGCCAGCTCCAGGCGCATACCCCAACCCTTTAAGAAGTAGAAGCGTGAGCCGGAAACCTTAACGCCGCGACGCACGTCGATAATGTCCAGGCCTTCACCTAGAGCCAGGTGGTCGGCGGGCTCAAAGCCTTCAGCAGCAAAGTCACGCACGGCGGGGCCCTCGTGGCGCAGCACCACGTAGTCCTCTTCACCGCCGGCAGGGGCGCCCTCGATCAGGTTCTGGAACTGGTGGGCTAGGGTGTCTAGCTCGACGGCGGCCTCGTTGGAGCGTGCCTCCAGCTCCTTAACCTGGGCGGCTAGCTCCTTGGCGTGGGCCAAAATGGCGGGGCGCTCTTCAGCAGCGGCCTTACCCACAGAGCGGGAGACTTCTTTTTGCTGGGCTCGGGCAGTCTCGAAGGCGCTTAGCGATGAACGACGGCGCTCGTCGGCTTCAAGGATGCGGTCAACTAGGGACACGTCCGCGCCACGGGCAATCTGGCTGGCACGGAAAGGCTCGGGGTTCTCACGTAAGGCGCGCAGATCGATCATGTTGGAAATTCTACCTACCCTAGAACCACTGCTCACATACTGGTCACCGTGTCGCAGGGCACATAGAGAGCCGGGTCACATTAATGTGGGGAGTTTTGGTAGCTTTTGGTGCACCCCGGGTGAATGTGTTGCTTTCGTGTACGGCCGCAGTGAGGTGGGGGGTGGCGCGGATGCAAAAAGGGGCAGGCGACGGCGTCAGGACGCGGAAAAGATACCAAAATTAGCCGCAAGCTAAGCGCAAAATTTGCCCAAAAACAGCAGATGAAGGGCAGTTTATCTAGGTAAAATGGTGCTTTCGTGCCAGCTGGGCGCCGGCGAGCCCGGCAAATTTTAGCCTAGAGCAACACCTACCCCCTAAACAGCCGCTCACCTGCGCATATATAATTGAACTGTAAGCACGGGCGGAGCGTGAAGAAACCCTTATAAATCCTCACTTTCCGCTTATATTTCAAGAAAATTTAGGGGGGATGCAGCGTAAACTTAAACACAACCACGGCCAGGCAAAGTTCGCCTAGCCGAAATTACCAAAGGGGGTTAGTGATGCCATCACTTTCAATGCCCTCATTTTCACAGCTGAGGGCCTTTGTAACGCTCTGCGATCACAAACACTACGGTGACGCAGCAGCGGCACTTGGTGTGAGCCAGCCCAGCTTGTCCCAGTCCATCTCCGCGTTGGAAAAGCGCGTTGATGGCCCCCTTATAGAGCGCACCACGCGACAGGTTCTAATCACCCCTCTGGGCCAGGACCTGCTTCCCTTCGCGCGTGATGCAGTGCTGGCCGCCGAAGGGTTTATTGAGGCCGCCAGCCGCATTAGCCAGGAGCGTTACGGTCAAGTGCGCCTGGGGATCATCCCCACCGCCGCACCTTACCTGGCTGAATCTGTGGCCAGCGGCGTACCTAATGCCGCCAATACTGCTGATTTTGGCAGAATTTCCGAGTTCCGGGAGATGACCACCCCAGACATCCTAGATGCACTCGCTTGCGGAGATATTGACCTAGGCCTGGTGGCCTTGGATGAGAGCATGGAGCGCTTTATCAGCGAGCCCCTATGGGATGAAGACCTGGTAATCGCTGTTCCCGACACCCACCCTTGGGTTGGGCGCACCAACGTCAAACCCGCCGAGCTTAGCCGCCAGCCGCTGATCCTCATGGAGGCCGGCAACTGCCTGCGTGACCAAACCCTGGCGCTATGCAATATCCCCATTAATGAGGTGGCCGCAACCACCATCGACATGGCAACTGCCCTGCGGCTAGTCAAAGTTGGTGGCGGGCTAGCGGTTGTGCCCGAGGGGGCTTTGCGCACAGGCGAAGGACAGACCGTTAGCGTGGCCCGCTTCGCCGAGCCTGTTCCCACCCGCCGCCTGGCCCTGATTCACCGGCCCTCCACCGTGCATCAGGAATCTTTCGAGGAGATTGCTGAGCGTTTGCGCGACTATGTGGATAAAACCCGCATGGTGGTTACCCCAATCGAGTAGCTAACCCAAACGAGCAGCTGCCCCAATCGAGTAGCTGCCCCAATCGAGTAGCTTGGGTGGCCGGGGCGGCGCCGTGACGAGTGTAAACCGAGCCGATTGGGCCGGGGACTTTTAAAGGTTCCCGGCCCAATTTGTTTTAGCGAATCGTCAAATCGCTCACTAAATGGGCGTTATGCTGGATTTTATGTTCGGCAAGGATCATCGAAGTTTGCGCAGTTTGCAGGTTACGTTAGGTAACTTGCTTAGGGGCGTTGGGCTGCGTTGGTTTAGAGGCGACGACGGCGGGGCATGCGGCTCAAAGGAGGCGCGAGGCTTGGGGGAGGCGAGCGGCGTCGTCGTGAGGGCCCAAAAGCCAAGAATGCTGACTGCACTCTTTGTGGGACTACTTGCCTGCCTACTGCTAGCCAGCGGGGCCAACGCGGCGACTGGCGCAAGTGGCCTCAATGTAAGCAGTGTGCAAGACGGCGCGAGCGTCCAAAGCAAAGCAGCAGCGGGATCTGCGGTTACTCGCAACTGCGGGGCCACAGCAACCAGTCGCATTAAACCTCTGGTAATGGTGGTTACTTACGGCCTGACCTGGCGCGATTTAAATGGCGTTTTGGATGGGAAAAACATTGGCGCGAACGGCGATGGCGCAGAAATACGAAAATATGCGCAATATATAGCTGGATATCCAGCTACACCAATGAACCTGCTAATTCCTAAAAGCGCTAATTCTCTAAGTAAAAATGGGCAATTTGCCATGCTGTATTCCGGCAGGGGAGGCAATTACAGCACTGCCGACTATGATCTAACCACCTCGCCACTAGGGCAAACTTTACGGGCCTCCGAATGCAGTTTCGCTGAGTACCGGGTGGGCGGCAGCTATGAGACCGAGCGTCCATTTGGTCAAAATCTAAGCGATGTAACGGTTGTGGATGCCGCATCGGTACCACTTACCGAGATTGCCAGTTATTTAAGCCGAATTCGCGTATATTACGGCGATAATGTTGACGTAATGCTGCTCTCGCTAGCAAACGGAACCTACTATTCAGACGGTCAAGCTGCCAAATTATATTTAGCTCTAGTGCCCGGCCTAAAAGATGTGAACGCCAAAACTGGGCGAGTGCAGGCGCCTTCTGTGCAGCGCGATAACTTAATTCAGTTAACAGATATTGCACCTACAATTGCGGCTCGTTATGGGGCAAAACCGCCACTGGGTGCTACTGGTAAAGCATTGCCGCAGGCTCCTGGGCGAGTCGACAACTCGTCGGCCATAGAGAAATGCGTGGACTTTTGGGAAGCCCAACAGTACTCAATTAATGAGGGAACTGTACCTGATGCGCGCACAAACCTAATTAATTTCTTAATGGATCAAAGCACTCATAGCCAGGCCTCACAAAAAGTGATGGGTTTCAATATGCTGTGCGTGGTGCTAGCAATGCTGGTTATTGTCTTAGTGTGGCGTAATAAGTTCCCGAAACTAGATTTCTATACAGATAACCCAGATCTAAGCCGGAAATACTTGCTGCTCATGCGCTGGCTGGCAGTGTTCACTGCTTGCTTGCCGGTAGGTTACCTGCTAGTTAACGCCACCTCATGGTACCTATTTGGGGTTGAACCAAATGATTACAGATTTATAGTTACCGGCAGTATCCCTGAAGATAATCAGGCTATTGTTGGTTTAACGAAGCTGCATTTAGTGACCTTTATGGGTGCAGTAGCTATAGCTGTGGTACTTACCTGCCTACTGGAACTGGTCACTATTAAATTTGCAAATTATTCTGTCAGTTTCATTATTGCCTGTGCAGTAAACGGTCTACTGTGGCTAGGCGACGGTATTACTGGCGGCAACTTGGCCTTTAACAGCCCTCTAGCGGTAAGTGTTCTGACCACACAGCGCCTTTACGGCCTGTCTGACGCTGGTTTTGCCGTTGGTGCGGTGGGTTTTGTGCTGGCTTTGGTGACCTTGACCAGCTGGCTAAAACCTCGCCGAGGTTTGCGTACGTCCCTGATAGTGGCGGGCATTATTGGCACCTTGGGTGTGGTCACCGTTGGGCTGCCGAGCCTGGGCGATAACGCTGCGGGCGCGCTAGCCTTGGCAATTACGCTGGTAGTGGCCATGCTGAAGCTTGCGAACCATAACCTACGCCTGCGTGACTTGGTTATTTCCAGCTTAATTGGCGCTAGTTTATTATCAGTAATAGCAGTTATTGAATGGTGCTGTTTTGGGAGCAACTCCAGTTATTTAGGGCATTTGGGTCAGAAATTCTTGGACGGCACTTTCATTGATGTTATGGCTGCACGATTTGCCGCTTTAATGACTCCAGTTTTCGCGGCAGATGATGAAGCAAGCACCAAGCTAATCTTTGCACTGATAACCACGACGCTAGTGATTTTGGCTTGGATTAAGGTCTATCGCGCTACGCGACGCCCAGATGTGCCGGCACGTTACGTGGTTACCTTCAACGCCTTAACTACCCTGACTTTGCTTGAGCTAGCACTAAACGATGCCGGCTTTACGATGGTGCGCTACAGCCTGTGCTTGCTAGTGCCACTGGCGTTGGTGATGAGCGTAGAGCTAAAGCTATTTAGGGTGACCGCCGTCGAAACTAAGCCAGAAACGCTCGCCGCTTCGAGGTAAACCCTCAACTGGCACATTGCGGGCATTATGCTTTGGTTATGTTCCGCAAAGACGATCGAGGTATCCCCGGTTCAACCGCGTTGGAAGCTACCGGCCTGCGCTGGCTAACTGACGCCATGGACGACGGCGGCGCGGCTGTGGTGCCCGTGCGTAGCGGTCGTGGGTGGCTAGAAGAACCTCAGCTTAATGACAGGCGCTGCACCCCTAAAGCCGCTTTCAGTTTCGGTCGCGCACTAGCCCACACCCACGCCGCTGGAGCCTCACACTGGGGTGCACCGCCGCAGGGCTGGGAAGGTGACGGCTGGATGGGTCGTGCGCGTCTACCTTTGCGGGCTGAGGCTTGGACTGATAGCTGGGGCGAGTTTTTTGCGACAGACCGGATCATGCCCATGCTGGCTCCGGCCCGCGACAACGGATCGATTGACCGCTCGGGCGCCATCGTAATCGAAAAACTCTGCGAACGCCTACGTGACGGGGACTTTAACCACTCCCAACCCCAGCTGTTAAGCCAAGCCGGAACACCTGTAGCCCGCCTGCACGGGGATTTGTGGAGCGGAAACGTGCTGTGGTGTCCGGTGGGGGATGTGGCGCGCAGCTGCAAGGAGTTTTTGGGTGAGAAAACCGCTGATGAGCCCCAAGGCGGCGCAGCCATAATAAAAGGTAGCGCTGCCATAATGACCAGCGTCCAGCGGCTGGAAGCCTTCGCTGGTGGGCCGGTAGTTGGGGTGATGATCGATCCGGCTGCGCACGGTGGTCATGCGGAGACTGATTTGGCTGATTTGGGCCTGTTTGGGCAACAATATCTAGACAGCGTCTATGAGGGCTATCAGAGCGTGTCGCCGCTAGAGTCCTACTGGAGTGAGCGGGTGGGGCTACACCGCGTACACATGCTGATCGTGCACGCGATGCTGTTTGGGGGCGGCTACGGTTACGAAACCGTGCAGGTGGCCAGGCATTATGTCTAAAGCTAGGAGGTTTGCGGACGTGTTTCGCCGCTTTAAGGCGAATGCCTTTAGGGCAGATGTTGGCGCGGCTTTCGCTGGCGGGGCTAGTGTGAGTAGGGCCGACGCCGGCGTGGCGGCTTTGATGCGAGCAGTTACAAAAATCTTTACCGGGCTGATTGCCTGTTTGCTACTGCTCTCTAGTGGCGCTAGTGCAGCAACTTTCACCGTGGCGACTGTGTCAGGTATAGCTGGTGATAAAAATGCGGCTAGAGCACAAAACTGGGCTGGAGTGGGCGCCGTCGCCAGCGCAAACACAACTAGCAAGTGCGCGACGGGCACAAAAACGCGAATTAAGCCCTTAATTTTAGTGGTTGCCGGCGGAATAACCTGGCAAAATCTGCAAAGCAAAGACTCGGACACAAAAAACTATCTAATGAATTATTCGGCCACCCCCATGAACCTGGTGGTACGCGGTCATAAAGACGGCACTAACCCAAATGAACAGCTAGCCATGCTGTTTTCGGGTCGACGCGATAAATTCATTGGCGAATATCGCGATAGCGACATTATTAACTCTCCGCTAGCTAAAACTCTAAAAGCGGCTGGTTGCACCTTTGCTATAGATCCCTCGCTGACTTATAGATATTATTACACTGATGGAAAACCGTTAAAGCGTGATTTAGCGGATGTTACTGTTGTAAAAGCGGTTTCTGATAGTGCGGGTCAAATTGCCTCTAAATTACGCATCTTAAAGGCTCGTTATGGCTCTAGTGTTGATGTCATGACGGTTTCAATTGCTGCTGAAAGTAGTCTTTCTGGCGGCGATGACAGACTTTATTTAGCGTTAATTCCGTCTCTACATGGCGCTAGTGGTGCTGAAGAAAAGATACGAGTACCCTCTACGCATCAAAACAACCTGGTGCAACTAACCGATATTTCCACAACTATTGCGGCTCGCTATGGCGCTAAATCACCTGAACGCGCCTCTGGGCAAGCCCTGGCGCAAAACTCGCAAAGCATTAATAAGTCTGTATTTGCCGGTAATCGCATAGATACTTTAAAGCAGGAGCAAAATTCCTCCGATAATTCCGCTACAACTAAAGTTACTTCCGCGCGCCAGGCTTTAATTCACTCATTAATTAACCAGGATAAACACGCTCGTGCCTCACGTGCGGTAATGGTTTACAATACCATAATTGTAGTGATTTTCGTTCTGGCTGTAGTGTGGCTGTGGCGGCGTAAGTGCTTAGAGCGCAGATTCTGTAACATAAAAGCTGTAGAATTTGGCAGCACGCAACTGCTTTCCTTGCAACGTCTGAGTGTATTTGCTGCCGCGCTGCCTGTAGGGTATTTGCTAGTTAATTTAGTTCCCTGGTATTTGGTGATAATTACCAGGTCTTTCACTATCGGTGATAGTACCTATCAGGAAGTAGATACCTTTAAAACTGTTGCGCTACAAGTAGTAACCGCTACTGCTGGCGCGGCACTAATAGCTTTAGCGCTAACCGCGCTAATTAATTGGCTAACCCGAAAATCTGCGAGCTGCTCTACTAGCTTTATTGTTGCCTCAGCATTAAACGGTTTAATTTGGTTTGGCGATGGAATTAGCGGCAATCACCTCACCTTCAACAGTCCTTTAACCATGAACGCGCTGGTGGCGGGGCGTTTCTATGGGGTGTCCAATACAGCTTTTGCTTTCGGTGCGGTAGGGGCCATGATTGCCCTTCTAGCCTGGGCTGATTGGCTCAAATCCCGCTATAGCATGCGCATTAGTTTGCTGGCAGTGTCCGGGGTTGGTTTATTGCTGGTAATTGCCGACGCCGCCCCCTTCTTAGGTGCCGACCTTGGTGGGGCGCTGGCACTAATTCCCACACTAGGCGTAGCTCTAGTGAAACTATCTGGTCGCAGCCTGCACCCACGTATTTTGGCGCTTCTCGGCCTTATTTCTGCTGGCTTACTTTCAGGTGTAGCCATTTTGGAATGGCTGCTGCGTGGGGAAAACTCCACCCACCTGGGCCGTTTTGGCGGGCAGCTATTAGATGGCACTTTCCTAGCTACCATTGGCAAAAAATTTAAGGCCCTAGTGGGCCCATTCATTGACTCCAATGGCCAGATGGGCTTGATGGTTTTAAAAATTGTTGTGGCCCTAGTGGTGGTGAGCCTTGTGGTGGTGGTGTGGTTGCGGCTTTATCGCGCCACGCGTCGACAGGGTGTGCCCGAGGTGTATCGGCTGCAGCTAGACACCCTAACAGTGCTGCTGTTGCTGGAAGTGGGTCTCAATGATTCGGGTGCCTCGATGGCGGTCTATAGCCTGTTCTTGCTGGTGCCTCTAACCTGCCTGATGTCCTTGGAACTGTCGGCAAAACAGCAGAACCAGATCGAAATGCTCGGGTGATGTAGCGGTTAGCTACTAAAACGATGGCGCAGCCACGTAGGTTCAAAGTGGCTGCGCCATGAGGTGAGCACGTTACTTCAGTAAGCCCTGTTCAGGCTGCTTTTAAGCCGTGGGGTGCAGCATGTTTTAGGCTGTGGGGCGCAGCATACGGTAAGGCTCAAAGGGAGCTTGTGAAGCTGCCGCCTGGTTGACGTTTGCTTGGCTCCGGCGCTTACTAAAAAGGCGGCTGACAAGCCTTGGGCGCAGTTTACGCGTAGTTTTACGAACCTGACGGAACTGCTCCAGGCGGTGCAAGCGCCCAGCCAAGTTATTGACGCTAACGCGGTGAGTGATCGAGCAAGGCACTTCCAGTACCGTGAAACCAGCTTCAAGCGCCTTCACGCTCAACCAGGTTTCCACGCCCCAGCCCCTAGAGAGCTGATTCTTGCAAGCTTCAAACACAAAACTGTTCATGCAACGCTGCCCCGAAAGCGGAGCCTGCGGCTCCCAACCGGTAGCCTCACTGATGGCCTTGCGGGCCGTGCCCAACACAAAACCATGCCCACCAGCCCCCTTAAAAGCTGGCGGCACCGCAATGCTCATAGAGCAACGCCCGCTGGCCACAGGCTCAATCAGCACCTCGCAAGCCGAGGCGCTAGCGCCCAGGTCGCCGTCGACAAACAACAGCAAATAGTCCGCACCCGGCTGGGCAGACTTACGCAAATAAGCCACGCCCGAGCCCATGGCCGCGCCCTTGCCGCGCTTGTGAGGCTTAGAAATGACCTCTGCACCAGCGCGTTTAGCGATCTTGGCGGTGTTGTCGGTAGAACCGTCATCAACCACCACGACCCGCTCCACCCCGGCAATCGTCAAGGCCGCCTGCACGGTTGCGGTGATGCGTTCAGCCTCGTTATAGGCCGGGATAATCACCGCCACCGGCAGCTTGCCGAAATAATCCGCATACTGAACGCGCTGGTCAACCGCGTAGGCAACAGCGCGGTCAGGCAGATACTCGCTGGCGGCGCAGCAGTTAGCGCCTGGCTGCTGGGCTTGCGAGTGAGCCTCCAGCTGGGCAAGTTTTTGAGCGACCTCTTGTGCCGGGGTGAGGGTCACGGTGCTTCCTTAAAATCGCTGATTTACAGGTTCACCTGGCGGGAAATGATGCCGGCCTTGGCGCGGCGCTCATCAGCGTTCAGGGCGGCGTCGTCGGCCAAAGCGGCCTGAAGGCGTGCACCCAGCGCCTGCATGGGGGCGGTTAGCTGCTCGGCGGTAGTGCCCGGCTCAAGCTGCCACACCGGGATGGCAATGCCGTAAGCGCGGAAGGCACCCAGGAAGGAACCCAGGGAGGCGCCGTCGTCGCTAAGCTCAGACTCGCGGGCGGCGTGCACCTTGGCCAGGGCGTTAAAGAAGGCGTCCTCGTCCTCCTCACGCACCCAGCGCACGTACTCCTTACCGCCCATGCGGCACCAAAAGGCGTGCTCCACACCCGGGACCTGGCGGGTGGCCACAATCTCATCGCGAGACTGGTTGACCAGGTTGTTTAGCTCCTCATCGCTGAGCTCGCCGGGGGCAGCCCAGAAACCAAAAGAGTCGTGCAGCTGGAAAACCGGCTCAAAGTCGGCGTCTAGCAGGTCCTGTAGGCGCGGGCCGGGCTCAGGTAGGGTGCTTAGCTGCAGGCCAGTGTTGTTTTCTAGCTCCAGGGTGTTGAGCAGGGCGTAGGCGACGTCGCGTGAGGCGTCACCAGAGTGCTTGGTGGTCTGCATGGCAACCAGGTAGCAGTCGTCAGCTCGACGCATACCCTGGGTTAGGTCCGGCAGCAGGGTGGCCAGCTCAACCGTGGCGCCACGGTGAGCGGCAGGAATGTGCTCGCTGTCGTTGAGCTTAACGGTCATGGTGGCGGCGGGGATGATCTGCGCCATGGCGACCAGTTCAGCTTCATTCTTAAGGCCGGCGAAGGGGCGGGCTACGAATTCAACCTTCTTGGGCTTGGCGGGGGACTGTACGGCCTGGGCGGCCTTTTTGGCCTGGGCGCGGGCGCGGCGCTGACTCTTTTTCGACATAAGTCAACCCTACAGGGTTGGGGTGGGGTTATGCCGGGCCATGCGGGAGGTGCGCCGTTAGAGCGAAGTGTGCCGGGCCACGCCGGGTGGGAGGTGCGGGAGGTGCGCCGTTAGAGCGAAGTGTGCTGGGCTTAGGTAGCTAGCGCGGCTTTCGGGCGGATGCTGGGCTCAGGCAGCGAGCTTGGCGCTCAGGCTGCGAGCTTGGTGCTCAGGCTGCGAGCTTGGCGCTGACCTCAATCAGGCGGGAGAGCAGGGCCTCTAGTTCGCCGGTGCGGCGCTCGTTGGGGGCGAAGGTGTCGGTGCCCTCAAAGTCCATGGGGAAGGTCAGGGCTAGCTGGGCGCGAATGTCGTACATGTCGAACTGTGCGGATAGGGTGCGCCACTGCTCAACAGCGCGGATGGCGCCGTCCCAGGAGTAACCCACGAAAGCCACAGCCTTGCCGATTAGCTCGGGGCTGATGGAGTCGACGGCGTTCTTGAAGGCGCCGGGGATGGTGTGGTTGTACTCGCTGGTTACGAAAATGAAGCCGTCCTGCTCGTCTAGAGCCTTGGCCCAAGCGGCGACGGCGTCGTTGTCATACTTGCCGCCCAGAACCATGGGGGCAACCGGGCCGTCGAACATGGGCAGGTCGTAGTCCTTCAGGTCAATTACGGTGAACTCGGCCTCAGGGTGGGCGGCGCGTGCCTGCTCCAGGATCCAGTTGCCGATCTGGTCACCTACGCGACCCTCGCGGACGGAACCGACGACGATACCGATCTTGGTCATGATGTGCTCCTTTAAGTATTTGGACAGTGTCTAGAAGGCTTTGCGGGCAGGCGGCCTGGCTGAAGATTTGGCTTTGAGTTGGACCGCGCTGCGATAGCTTGAGTCTAGATTGTTTAACTTTCAACTGTCTAGCGGATTTTGGGACTTTGGGCATAAAAGTGGTTCGGTAGACATTAGCCGACCGGACCGTTAAGTGTTTGCGGGTAGCTATGACTACGTCGAGAAACCCTGCAACCTCCAAAAGTGCGCTGATCAGGGGCGAACCGCGATGGCCTCAATCTCCACGCGGGCCCCCTTGGGTAGCGCGGCCACGCCGAAAGCTGCGCGCGCGGGCAGGATCGGACCAGTGAAGAACTGGGCATACACCTCGTTAACCGCCACAAAGTCGTTGATGTCCGCCAGTAGCACGGTGGTTTTAACTACGTCGGCAAAGCTCAGGCCGGCAGCCTTTAGGATTTCGCCGATGTTGGTCAGGCTCTGGCGCGCCTGGGCCTGGATGTCGCCCTCGACCAGCTGTCCCGTGGCCGGAACCAGGGGAATCTGGCCGGAAATGAAAACCTGAGCGCCGGCGTCGTCGCCAGTGGAAACGGCCTGAGAGTAGGGGCCGACGGCGGCGGGGGCGGTAGGGGTGGAAATTGCGGTGGGCATGGGACCTCCTAGATTGGCTTGGTGCCTATAGGTCCATCCTAGTTTGGGGTGGCCCTAGTTTGGGGCGTTGGGGCTGGGGATTGCGGCGCGGGGTGCGCTGGTACCGGTGGGGTGCGCCAATGTGTGGCAGTGTGGGTGCGCCAGCGTGGGGTGCGCCAATGTGCGGCAGTGTTGGTGCGCCAGTATGGGCCGCACAAAAACTGACATTTCGTCCGTTCCCTATAAAACCCCATGGAAAAATCATAGGGAAGGGATGATTTTGCCTGTATTTGTGAGTATTTGCATGTGATGGGGTGATTTTTGTGGGTAAGCTGTGCCACACTACAGACATGCATGAACGAGCTGGCCAACCCGCCTTACCTGAAGATCTCATCAATGTCGAAGAAGTTCGCCAGGCCTACTACGACCTGGTACCGGACCCTGCTGTACCCGCTCAGCGCGTAGTTTTCGGCACCTCCGGTCACCGTGGCTCCTCCTTAGACACTGCTTTCAACGAAGCCCACATTGTGGCAACCACCGCCGCAATTGTTGAGTACCGCGCCTCCCAGGGCACCGACGGTGTGCTCTACCTGGGCCGCGACACTCACGCCCTATCGCTACCGGCCTGGCGCTCCGCCGTCGAGGTGCTGGTAGGCGCCGGCGTGAAGGTCGCTATCGACTCTCGCGACTCCTACACCCCCACCCCGGCCGTTTCCCACTCCATCCTGGTAGCTAACGGCGCTGGCACCCCTGAGGGCGTACGCACCTCCGGCCCCGGCCTAGCTGACGGTATTGTTGTCACCCCCAGCCACAACCCTCCGCGCGATGGTGGTTTCAAGTACAACCCGCCCACCGGTGGCCCTGCCGGCTCTGACGCCACTGGTTGGATTGCTAACCGCGCCAACGAACTACTAGTGGACGGCGCCTGGCGCAACGTGCCGCGCGTGCCCATCGACGAGGCCCTCAAGAGTGAGCTGGTAATCCGCCACGACTACCGTGAGCTGTACGTAGCTGACCTGGCCAACGTGGTTGACATGGAGGCCATCCGCAAGGCTGGCGTGCGCATCGGTGCAGACCCGCTAGGTGGCGCCTCGGTTGAATACTGGGCTGAGATTGGCGAGCGTTACGGCCTCAACCTCACCGTGGTCAACCCCAAGGTGGACCCCGCCTGGTCCTTCATGACTCTGGACTGGGATGGCAAGATCCGCATGGACTGCTCCTCGCCCTACGCCATGGCCTCTCTGCGTAACGCCATGACCCCCGACGCTTCTGGCGCCACCCCTTACGACGTCGCCACTGGTAACGACGCCGACTCTGACCGTCACGGCATCGTCACCCCCGACGGCCTGATGAACCCCAACCACTTCCTGGCTGTGGCCATCGAGTACCTGTTCACCCACCGTCCCGGTTGGGGCAAGGACTGCGCCGTAGGCAAGACCCTGGTTTCCTCCAGCCTGATCGACCGCGTGGTGGCATCCATCGGTCGCAAGCTGGTGGAAGTGCCCGTAGGCTTCAAGCACTTCGTGCCCGGCCTGCTAGACGGCTCTGTGGGATTCGGCGGTGAGGAAAGCGCAGGAGCTTCCTTCCTGCGTTTCGACGGCGGCGTGTGGACCACCGACAAGGACGGCCTCATCCTGGCCCTGCTGGCCAGCGAGATCATCGCCGTCACCGGCAAGAGCCCCTCGCAGCTACACCTTGAGCAGGTAGAGCGCTTCGGTGCTTCGGCCTACGCCCGTATCGACGCCGCCGCCACCAAGGAAGAAAAGGCCAAGCTGGCCGCACTTTCTCCCGAAGACGTCACCGCCACCGAGCTGGCTGGTGAACCCATCGAGCAGCGCCTGGTGCGCGCCCCCGGTAACGACGCGCCGATCGGCGGCCTGAAGGTCACCACCAAGGACGCTTGGTTCGCAGCCCGTCCCTCCGGAACTGAGGACGTGTACAAGATTTACGCTGAGTCTTTCCTGGGTGAAGAGCACCTGAAGGAAGTTCAGAAGGAAGCCAAGAGCGTGGTTAGCGCAGCGCTAGCCAACTAGTCTCATTTAGCTAGCTGGGGTCGGGTGCATTAGTGCCCGGCCCCAGTTTGTTTATGCTCTAGGGCTGCTTTGCTTGCGACGCGACCTTGTCAGCCCGGCCCCAGTTTGTTTGCGACCCAGTTATGTACATCCCAGTTATGGCAAACGCGAACAGACTGCTACACCGTGTCAGCTAAATATCTAAGGCTTTTCCCTAGAATAAAGCCATGAGCTCTACGTCTTCAGCACCCTCCGCTGCCAGCCCTGACGCGGGTACCAAGCTGCCAGCTGCGTCAGCTGGAGTTAGCCAAGCGCGCCCCAGCTCCAATGCGCCAAGGGTGGAGTATCAAGACCCAGATAGCAACGAGACCACGCAGAAGGCAGCCAGCTCGGTACCCTTCCAGCAGTCAGCACCGGGCTTGGAAGACGACGTATTGCTAGCCACCGGCCAACCCATTGGCGCTGCCTCAGCTGCTGCACAGCAGGGTGCGCAAGAACGCTCTGGACGCCGCCCTACCGCTGAGCAAATTAGGCGTCGGCCCAGCACCCGTGCCTGGGTACCTAACCAGCATGGCGCCTGGGGGATGCTAATCATTCCGCCCCTGGTTGGCTCATTTATTGGGGGTTGGTCATGGCATTACCTGCTGATCTGGCCGGCTTTCTGGATGGGCTATTTTGCGTTCTGGGCTTGGACCCAGTGGCTACGCACCCGCTCAGAAGCTAAGCGACTACTGCTACTGGTGCCCATGATCTGGTATTCGGCAATTTGCGCTGTGGCTGGGTTAGCGAGCCTGATCAGCGCCCCCTACCTGCTCCGCTGGGCCCCAGTGTTTGCCCCGCTACTGGCACTGGCCTTGTGGCAGGTGCGCATAGGTAAAGAGCGCTCATTGCTTAGCGGCGTCACCACTACGCTTGCGGCCACGTTAATGACCGCCGTCAGCTACGACGTCGCCACTGGCGGCGCCGGCGGGTTCCTAGGCTTAGAGAAGGGCGCGGACACCCTAGAAAGCTTTGGGGGTCCTCAAAACCTAACCGGCTGGCACTGGGCCTGGTTGGTTACCGCCCTGGTCAGCGGCTATTTCGTGGGCACAGTCCCTTACGTAAAAGCCATGATTCGTGGCCGAGGCAAGCTCGCCATGATCTGCCTTAGCTTTGGCTTCCACCTGGTGGGGCTGGCTCTGGTGGCATATGCGGCCAGCGCCGGCCTGATTGGCTGGACTAACCTGGCCCTGTGGGTGGTGCTAACTGCGCGCGCCCTAGTGCTACCGCTTATGCAGCGCCAGAGGGTACGCAAGCGCGCCAAGGTGATTCGCCCCCGCGTGGTTGGGGTCAGCGAAATCATCATCAGTATCGTTATGGTTATGGCCATTTTCCTGCCTTAAATCTGCCTCGATAACTGAATATGCTTTATTGCCCGACGTCGCCCCTAGTGCGGCGTCGGCTTGTTTGGGCTAGGCCCCGTAGTGGGGCTGGGGCTTGGTGAAGGTTTAGGCTGTGGGCCAGGGCTGGGACTTGGGCCGGGACTTGGTGAAGGCTGCGAGCCGGGCCTGCTTGGCTCTGTAGGTTGGCTTGGCGTCGCCTGTGGTGGAGTGTGTGGTTGGCTTGGCGCCTGGCGTGGGGTGGGTGCTGGCTGTGGTGAAGGACTGGGGGTTGGATGCGGTGAAGGCCTGTAGGCAGGCTCTGCTACCGGGGTGCGTTTAATTTGGAAAGTGGCCTGTTCGCGCGAAACCACAGTTTTACCCGCATCCTGGTTCCAAGCCCTATTAAAGGTTTGCGCGCCTGGCTCATTAGGTAACTGCTTAGCTGAACGCGCATAGACGCGCTGATCATGCTGGTCATTGCCTTGGTGAACAGTGACCACATTGGTGCGGTTAGTGGCACTAACCGGCGCTTTGCCATCCAGGCTGGGCACAACGTCGTCGGCGTTTTCCATGCTCAAATACTGTGTACCTGACGGAATTACGCTGTTGCCGGTAGGGCTACCGGCGGTAGCTGTAGCCACAATATTGAAACGTGCCCGCACCTGCGCATTAGCGGTTAGGTTCGTGGCCACAATCCCACCCTGGGAGTGGCCGTAAATGCATACCGGGTCAGTGCTTTTAATGCCGGCCTTAGTCATGGCGGCAATCACCAGCTGCGAGTAGTCGTCACTGGCGCCGGCATTAGCCTGCAAGTTAGTTAGTAGATCCTGAGGGTTCGACTTGCCTGCAGTCCACTGTTGTGTGCCCGGCAAAATTACCTGGTAGGAGCAGGTTCCATCAGAATAGGTGGTTTTAATGATAGAAAAAGCTCCAGTTTGCGGATCAGAAGAATTTATGTGATCGCAGTAATTAATAGTGTCGGCCACCGAGCCGTCATATTTACCTGTTAACGGCTTGAATTTGACCTGACTGGTCTGGCCTACCCCGGTAGTAGTTTTTGCTATACCTGCCAACACGGCGGCAGCTAGCTCAGCGCCCACAGCAGATTTAAAAGAGAAACTGAGCGGCCCCATAGCGGGGGAGGGCATGTCCATGCGCAGGCTGTCGCTGATCAGGGTGAGTCGGTAATTCTTTTTCCCGCCAGCTAGATACGCCAAGTAGTAGTTGGTTGCCTCAACATCGCTAAGTTCTCTGGGGTCAACCCATTTACCACGCCAATAAATCTTATTGCCACCTGCAAGTCCATAGGTTAGCTGCGCCTTTGCTCCGCACAAGGATAGTTTAGCCTCAGGCCCCAGAAACGCACCGGCGTAAACCATAGCTGCCTGCAGAAATGCACCAAGACTGGGGCTAGCTTTATAAATAGTAATTAGAGCAGGTACCTCACTAATTAACCAGCCCCCATAGCCACTACGAACCAGCAATACCACTATCTGATAAATAGCTTTAGCGTCCTCTAAATCAATATCTATTCCCAACGCTTTAAGCTTTTTCTGCAGAGTTTGGGGGTTATCTAGGCCGTACTTATGTAGCTTGGCGCGCACGGCAGCCTCACTTAGAAAATTGTTCCTCCTATGCTTAGCCATAGAGACAGGATTGGCGCGCTTGAGTCCCTCTAATTTCCACGATGCCTGGGCTTTAATCTCGGCATTGGTGTAGAGGTTATAGCCCACCTGTAGGGCGTCAGCGTTAGTTTCACACTGACCGATGCAGGTTTTTAAAGCCTTGGTTGTGGCCGCATCTAGCTCAGGGGACAGCCGCTTGGGCGGGGGTTGAGGAAATAATGGCGGGGGTTGTAGCGGCATACGCGGTAGTTCCAGCACCCCAGGATTGGGCTCTGTGCGAGCAACCTTATAGGCATTGTTAGCTTGTTCCAGCAGTGAGTGGACTTTCATAACCTGCCGTTTAAGCCTCATCAGCACCTGCGGATCCACATGCAGATTCTTATCGGGCCCAGAAACGTAGACAATGTCGCCCATGACTAGACCTAGCTTGGGGTGCTTAGTGCCTGAATGTCATTGTCGACGGCGCCGATCAGCACGTTTATGGCGGCGCTTAGTTGCGCTAAAGACTGACCAGCGGCTTGCGCCGCGCTACCACGCCACTGGTTGGGAATGGTTGGCACCTGGCTTTTAGCGCTTAGGGCCAGCTGCCTAACATAATGCAAGTTACTCATGGCTAAACGCTAAGGCGCTAAGTCAAGGGGCCGCTTTAGGGGTGTGGATAAGGCTGTTGGGGTAAAAAAGTTCCCCACCGGTGCATTAATTCGTGAGTAGAACTCGTAAAGGTAACTCGCACAAAGCGAGCGCAGTGGCGCCAGTATGGCTGTAGATGCAGTTTTAGGGAATCTGGCAGATTACTACTGGCCCGAGCAGATTAGCCTCAGCAGCTCGTCGTCGTAGGCGGGGGAGAAGTCAAAAAGTACCCCTTCAGCCATACGCTGCTTAACCAGTTGTCGGCACACAATCTGCATAGAACGCGGCAAAAGCTGATAGCTCTCATGGCGGTGAATCAAAATCAGATCTGCCTCTTGGCTCAGTGCCCACACCAATAACACCAGTTCGCGCTCGCTAAAGGTACATTCGTCAATAAATTTATTGGGTGGGGGTAAAAGAGTTTTACACGCTTGCAGCATCTGCTCACGGTGGGGCGGCGGCTCAGTGAAACCGCGCAGGCCATCAAGGGTTTCAAAGGTTTGCGCCACGGTCAGCTGTGGCCATAGCTGCGCCTCCTGGGTTAGGGCCACAGCCCCCGGCCCGGCCCAGCGCGGCCCGGTGATCTCCATGGCTTGGCGCAGGGCCGCCGAAGGGTTATTCCAGGCGGCACTTTTACGCAGCATATATAGGGCCACATAGGAGATGCCTTCAGCCATAAAGCCGTAAATGACTACCGGCCAGGTGGGATCATCAGAAAAGAAACTGTACTGGTTAAGCCAGCCCAGCAGCATGTCAGGTTTGTGGTGCATGAGTGCAGCCAGCGGCCCAGACCACCACATCACGCAAATCCAAGTGCCGATAAGTGCGTTAACTATCCGCATCCAGCGGCGCGGCGCATGCGGCCAAATCACTGCCCACAGTAACGCGAGTGAAGAGGTCAGTGAACCCATCACCACCACGCCCACAGCCAGCCAACTGGCTTTTTGAAATTGCATGTGAGGTAGCGTGCCCAGCATTACGCCCGCAAACAGCACCCCGGAAATTAGCATTTGCGAAATTTCCATGGCGGTTTGGGCGGCTGCAGCTGAGGCGGTGGGGGTTAGGGCGTCGGTGCGAACCAGTGCGTCAGTGCCGTTGTCGTAGGCCACGCGCGTGTGTTGGGTGATAATTTTTCCGCCCCAATAGGCGCTGATCAGGCATAACGCTAGGGAGCAAAATGGTCCAACCCGGAAGGGTAAAAGTGAGTGGTTGTTAATGCCCAGGGTTATGGCCAGTAAAAAAGTCAGCGTTAGTAGGACGGTGGCCCGCGCCGCCTCCAAACGCGCAATTAAGCGAATTAGGTTGGCGATAGCCACAGTCTCACTGATGCGGGTGGCCACCTTAGGTGGCAGGTGCTCAAGCAGCGCCCGCGCAGAAGAAGGTATAGCTACAGCCACGCCTATATTTTGCCAAGCTACTTTTAGGCCTAACAAGCTTGTGCGCTTTTGGCGCGGCGCACGCGGTCAGTTAAGCCTCGGTTGTGCGTGCTTTGGTGTGGTTTGGGCTCGACGGCGCTGCCTCGCTTTACGGCCACGACGACGACGGCGCCGGCTTGGTCTTAACGTGCGGCCCAGACTGTGCGGCCCCGACCCTACAGCCGCGAGCGCTGTTGGTCCTGGGGCGTACGCCGTCGGCAACGCGCAAGAGAACCGTTGGCCTTGGTCTGTGGGCCGTAACCTGTGCGCCGCCCCAGGTCCGTGCGCCGTCGGCCCCGCGCAAGAAGCCGCCGTCGCCCCAAGAAAAAAGCCACCGTCACCGCCACCCAAGAGCGAAACTGACGCAAAAGCTAACGAAAAAGTCACATTATGTAACAATTTCGCGCAGTTAAGCTTACAATCACAACAGCGATGTGCGCAGACCCGCACTAGCTCCCCTGAGCGCCAATGAAGGAGTTCCCGTGTCCCCAAAGGGTGTCCACGCTAAAACCGCAGCCGCACTGGCTGCACTGACCTTATCGTTTACCGGTGTAGTTTTAACCCCTGGCGTAACTGCCACCGAATCTGGCCAGGATTTCACCTCGCAAGCAGTTGCCAATGGCGGTGACGGTAAATTCCCGGTTTACCGCATCCCCTCAATCGTGCAGCTAAACAACGGTGATCTAGTAGTTTCCTATGACGGGCGCCCCAGCCTGAGGGACGCCCCCAACCCCAACTCCATTTTGCAGCGCCGCTCCACCGATGGTGGGCGTACTTGGGGTGAACAAACCGTCATCCACGCGGGCGTTCCCGGCGCCCAAAAGCAGGGCTATTCAGACCCCTCATATGTGTATGACGCGGAAAAGAACATTTTGTTCAACTTCCACGTCTACTCTAAGGATGCGGGTTTCTTCCAGTCCGTTGACTCTGACGACGACGCCGCCCGCAACGTTATGAGCGCTGAGGTTTCCACCTCCACCGACAACGGCAAAACCTGGAGCCACCGCCTAATCACCAATGTGGTTAAGCCCAAGGGCATCACCGGCACCTTTGCCACCTCCGGTAACGGCATTCAAGTTAAGCACGGCAAATATGCTGGGCGCCTGGTGCAGCAATACATCGGCACTGACTCAGCCCACAACGGTTACGCCTACTCGGTTTACTCTGACGACCACGGCGCCACCTGGCATGCCGGTAACCGGATCGGCAACAGCTTCAACGAAAACAAGGTGGTTGAGTTAAGCGATGGCCGCCTCATGCTCAACTCACGCAGCTGGGGTGACGGGGTGGGGCGCCTGGTCGCTATTTCTGACGACGGCGGCGTCAACTGGAAGAACCAGTACCTTGACACTGCCCTGGTAGACCCGGAAGTAAACGCCGGCATTACCCGTATGAACCCCCAGGCCACCAGCGGCAAGGCCGCCAAGGAGCTGCTGTTCACCAACGCCAACAACAGCCCCTACAACTGGCAGATAGATGTTGACCGTAAAGGCCAGTGGATCAACCGCATCACCGGTAACGTGCGCTACTCCTGCGACAACGGCGCCACCTGGCCTGTTAGCCGCGTCTACCACTACGGCCCGCACGCCTATTCCTCGGTGACCGCCCTCAAGGACGGCACTTTCGCCGTCGCCTATGAAACTAAAACCGACAAGGAAATCCGCGTAGGCACCTTTGGGCGCGAGTGGCTAAAGCCGTTCTGCGCCAACTTCGCTCCCGCTAGCGTCAGCTTGGGGGCCGGGGAAAGTACCAGCGTAAGCGTCACTATCCGCAATGACGACGACGTCGCCCTGCCGGCTGGCTCCATGCGCCTAACCGGCCTGCCCGAAAACGTCAGCAGCGAGCTGGTAGCCACCCCGGCGCTAAAGCCGGGCGAGTCGGCCACCGTAAACGTCAAGGTCACCGCCACCAAGGACATTGTGGCTGGCACCTACAATGTGGATGCCACCTTGGAGGCAGGCCAGTACACCCTGCGCGGCTCGGTGGAGCTCAAACTCGCCACCCCTGAGCTGATTGCACTGACCGTGGTCGGCGAGCGCAGCGACTACACCCGCGACATCGTAGCCAAGCCCTACCAGGCTGGCGAAAAGCTGCCCTTCCACTGGAGCATCGTCAACAACACCAGTGAGACCCTGTACATCGATAGCCTCAAGGGCCCCAAGGGCACCGAAATTGAATCTTGCATCGGCGGCATTGCGCCCGGCACGACCATGTGGTGCTCAACCAGCGGCTATGTGGTAAGCGAGCAGGAAGCTAAGCAGGGCTACCTGGATGCCACGCTGACGCTGACCTACACCCAGGGCGACAGTCAGGTCACCTACCCGGTAACCCGCTTCGACCAGAACCTAGGCAAGCGCCGGATGCTGCCGGCCGCTCCCACCCCGCAGCCCACGCAAAGCCCCACCCCGGCCCCGACGGCGTCGCCCACTGCCACGCCGACCGCTGCGCCTACTGCTGTGCCCACCACTGCACCCAGCCCCACCGCCGCGCCTACGGCTAGCGCTGTGCCCAGCGCCAGCCCCATGCCTAGTGCCAGCCCCATGCCTACCGGCAGGGCGGCGCTAAAGCCCTCACCGCTACCCTCCTCAAAGGGTTCAGGGAAGGTAGCTTTTGCTGGTAACAGTGGCGGCTCGCGCCACGGCTCGCTGGCGGTTACCGGTGTGGCCGGAGGATTAGTGCTGGTAGCCGGGGGGCTAGTGGCCGCCGGTGGGGCGCTGCGCTCTGGCAAACTACGCGACTACCTGCACCGTCACTAAAACCGACGGCGCATCCGTTACGCGCCCGCGCCTAAACCGCCGCCAGCCCGGCGAAAAAGTGGCCTAAAACCACGTTAAACCGGGCCTCTGGTGTTGGGGGCAGGTCAGCTGAGACAATTAGCGCATGAGTTGTGCTGAGACTGCTGACCTGCCCCTATCCCGTGTAAACCTAGCTGAGGTAAACCCGCCACTGGCTCTGGGGGTGTTGGACGGACGCTACCGCGCCGCCGCCTCGCCGCTGGTAGACCACCTGTCTGAAGCTGCTTTGAACCGCGCTCGCGTGCATGTGGAAGTTGAATGGCTGATTTACCTCACTGATAACGAGGTTTTGCCGGGCGCCCCCAAGTTCTCTGCCGCTGAGAAGGCGTACCTGCGCGGTATTGTTTCCAGCTTTGGCCGCGCCGAAATTGATGAACTGGCTGAAATTGAGGCAGTCACCCGCCACGACGTGAAAGCTGTGGAGTACCTGCTCAAGCGTCGTCTAGATGCCGCCCCCCAGGTGCTGGGCCAAGACACGGCGCTGCCCCAGGTGCACGAGATTGTGCACATTTTCTGCACCAGTGAAGACATCAACAACCTGGCCTACGCCCTAACCATCCGCTCAGCTATCAAACAGGTGTGGCTGCCGGCCGCCCAGGGCCTGGTGGATGACCTCAGCGAAATGGCTCGCCAGTACAAGGCTGTGCCCATGCTGTGCCGCACCCACGGTCAGCCGGCCACCCCCTCCACTTTTGGTAAGGAACTGGCCGTATTGGCTTGGCGCCTGGGCCGCCAGCTGCGCCGTATTGAGGGCACCGAATACCTGGGTAAGATCAACGGCGCCACCGGCACCTACGGCGCTCACGTGGTTTCCGTGCCGGGAGCTGACTGGGAGGCTGTTTCGCGCGGTTTCGTGGAGCACCTGGGCCTGATCTGGAACCCGCTAACCACCCAGATTGAATCCCACGACTGGCAGGCTGAGCTGTACAGCGACGTGGCCCGCTACAACCGTATTGCCCACAACCTGGCCACCGACGTGTGGACCTACATTTCTTTGGGCTACTTCCACCAGCGTCTAAGCGCCCAGGGCTCCACTGGCTCCTCCACCATGCCGCACAAGGTCAACCCGATTCGTTTTGAAAACGGTGAAGCCAACTTTGAGATTTCCTGTGCGCTACTAGATTCCCTAGCGGCCACCTTGGTCACCAGCCGCCTACAGCGCGACCTGACCGACTCCACCACCCAGCGCAATGTGGGCGTGGCCCTGGGGCACTCGCTGCTGGCTATCTCTAATGTGCGCGGCGGCCTGGGCGGCCTGGATGTGGATGAGCGCCGCCTGGCTGAAGACCTAGACGCCACCTGGGAGGTGCTGGGCGAACCGGTGCAGCAGGCTATGCGCGCGGCCGCCGTCGCTGGCGCCACCGGCATGGCTGACCCCTACGAGCGCCTGAAGGAACTGACCCGTGGCAAGCGGGTTACCGGCCAGGCTATGCGTGACTTTATCGCTGAGCTGGGTATGCCTGCCGACGTCGAAGCTCGCCTACTGGCGCTAACCCCGGGTACCTACGTGGGCTTGGCTGAAAGTTTGGTGCGCCACCTAGAGGATTAACTAGGAATAATTCGGGGCATATCCCGGTTGGGCTAGTCGTGCTTGGGGGGACAGTTTTAAAGCTGTCTACAGGCCGGCTAGCCCATATTCATAGCTGCCAGCTGCGTTGTGGCTGGGTAGGCAACACATTTAGGAGAAGAAAATGGCTGAAAACATCGACCGCACCACCGTCCTCAAGGTTTCGGGCCTGACCTGCTCTAACTGCGTGCGTCACGTGAGTGAAGAGCTAGAAGAGGTTGAGGGTGTCAAGAACGTTTCAGTAATCCTGAACAAGGGCGGCGTCTCTGACGTAATGGTGGTTTCTGACGTGCGCCTAGATGACCAGGCCCTGGCCGACGCCGTCGATGAAGCCGGCAACTACACCCTGGAAGCCATCGAACGCGACGAGTGAGGCGGAGCCTTAAATAATGACTGATATCCAAGAAACCACCTCAACTAGCGCCAGTCACGGCAGCGTAGATTTGAGCGTGGGTGGGATGACGTGTGCCTCCTGCGTGGCGCGCGTGGAGAAAAAACTGAACAAAGTGGCTGGCGTTAACGCCTCAGTTAACCTGGCTACCGAATCAGCCCACGTTGAGCTAAGCGCGCCGGTAGACCCGCAGCAGCTGGTGGCCGTGGTGGAAAAAGCTGGTTACAGCGCCACCGTGACTAAGGTGGAGGACGGCGCCGTCGAGGCTATGCGCAAGCAGGAAGCCCGCCACCTGGCCCACGCCGCCGACCTGCGCCGTCGCCTGATCGTGGCGGCCACGCTATCAGTGCCACTGATGGTGATCTCTATGGTCAGCGCCGCCCAGTTCTATGGCTGGCAGTGGGTTGTGGCCGCACTGGCCCTGCCGGTGGTGACTTGGTGTGCTTGGCCTTTCCACAAGGCTGCTTTCACTAACCTGCGCCACGGCTCCACCACCATGGACACCCTGGTTTCCCTGGGGGTTATTACCGCCACCTTGTGGAGCCTGTGGGCGCTGATTTTTGGGGGCGCCGGCATGCTGGGTATGCGCATGAGCATGGAGTTCATTCCGCGCGCCCAAAGCGAGCACGCCCATATGTATTTCGAGTCTGCCGCCTGGATCGTGACTTTCCTGCTCACAGGGCGTTTGGCGGAAGCGCGGGTGCGTCACCGCTCGGGTGACTCGCTACGTAAGCTTTTGCAGCTGGGCGCCAAAACTGCCGCGCGGGTTAACGCTGACGGCTCGGTTACGGAAATTCCGATTGACCGCCTGCAGGTGGGCGATCGTTTCCGGGTGCGTCCGGGCGAAAAAATTGCCACTGACGGCGTGGTGGTTGAGGGTCACAGCGCCATTGATGCTTCCTTGCTGACCGGTGAATCTTTGCCGGTGGATGTAAGTGCAGGTGACGAGGTTACCGGCGCCACCGTGAATACTTCGGGCACGTTGGTTGTGCGCGCTACCCGGGTGGGTGCGGGCACCACACTTTCGCGTATCGCCCAGGTGGTTACTGCCGCCCAGGCGGAAAAGGCGCCGGTGCAGCGCCTGGCTGACCGGGTCAGTTCGGTGTTTGTGCCCACGGTTTTAGCTCTGGCTGCTTTAACTTTCCTAGGTTGGCTGGCTACCGGCCACAACGCCCAGGCCGCGATTACGGCAGCGGTGGCGGTGCTGGTAATTGCCTGCCCCTGCGCCTTGGGTTTGGCTACGCCTACCGCCCTGCTGGTGGGTACTGGCCGCGCCGCCCAGTTGGGCGTGGTTATTCGTGGCCCGGAGGTGCTTGAATCTACCCGCCGCATTGACACGGTGGTGCTGGATAAGACCGGTACGGTCACCACGGGGGTAATGCACCTGGCTCAGGCGGTATTTTTCGACGACGCCGCCGAGGTAAGTGACGCTGGCGGCGCTGGTGCTCAGGCCGGTGCTGCTAGCGACGGCGCCACGGTTGTGGACTTGGGGGAGGGTGCCACCCTAAGCCCAGCCCAGCTGCAAACCTTGGCCCTGGCCCAGGCACTAGAGATTCCCTCTGAACACCCAGTAGCCCGCGCTATTGTGGCGGGCACACAACTAGACGGCGTCCAGGCGCCCCAGATCAGCGAGTTCACTAACCATGCTGGTCGTGGGGTCAGTGCCACGGTAGTCCACGCAGCGGGCCAGGTCACTTACGCCGTCGTCGGTAAAGCCACCTGGCTGAGCCAGCAGGGCGTAAGCCTTGAGCAGGCTGAAGCCCAGGTACGCGCCCTGGAAGACACCGGCGCCACTGTGGTGCTAGTGGCCTCAGGGCCGGATCCAAAATCATTGCGCCTGCGTGCCGCCCTAGCTGTGCGCGACGAGCCCAAACCCACTACCGCCAAAGCCATCAGTGAGCTCAAAGCTATGGGGCTGCGTCCCATCCTGCTCACCGGTGACAATGAGCGCGCCGCCAAGTTCATCGCCGCCCAGGTGGGTATTGATGACGTAATCGCCCAGGTACTGCCCGAGGATAAACGCGACGTGGTGGCTCGCCTGCAAGGTGAGGGGGCTAATGTGGCCATGGTGGGTGACGGTGTTAACGACGCCGCCGCTCTAGCCCAGGCGGGCGCTGCCGGTTTGGGCATGGCCATGGGTACCGGCTCAGATGTGGCCATTGAGGCCGCCGACATCACGCTAGTGCGCGCCGACCTGGAGGCAGTTGTGGCTGCTATCAAGGTTTCGCGCGCTACGCTGCGCATCATTAAGCAGAACCTGTTCTGGGCTTTCGCCTATAACGTGGCCGCAATTCCGCTGGCCATGGCGGGTTTGCTCAACCCCATGATCGCCGGGGCCACTATGGCTATGAGCAGCGTGATCGTAGTGTCTAACTCGCTGCGACTGCGCCGCGTGAAATGATCTGACACTATGAAGTGATCTAGAATAATCTGGCTACTCCAAATCAAAGCGCGCACTTTGGGCTGCTAGCCCGGGTGCGCGCTTTGTTATGCACACTAGATAGTGTCTTGGAAGGTGCAGCGGACAAAATAAAATATCCCTAATGAGCTTCGCTATTTAGCGGGGGATATGTGGGGATATAAGGCCCAGTTTCATAGACTAGCCTCATGACCCAAGCGCCAGATCAATCTGCGGCCGGTAGCCCCGCCGCCACCCCGGATAGCCGGGTAGCTACCGCCGTCGAAAAACCCAGCGCCCCAGCTGAGGCCGCCAACTCGGCCCGCCCAGTTGGTTTTCCCCGAGTAGGCACCACCTCCCAGGCGGAACCACAGCCAACTTTGGTAGAAACCAGCACCCTAACCTTGGTTGACACCCTAGAGCGGCGCGAACACCGCACCCGCGACCTACTATTTGCCGGTGTCTGCGCGCTAGGTCTAGTAACGGTTTTTCTACTGGCTGTGTTCGCCCAGGCAACCACCACCGCTGTCATTTATGACGTACAGACCGTCTTTTCCCAGCTGCTGCGCCGGGTGCTGGTGTTCCCGCTGCAAGCCTTTGAAGGTATCGTCACTTTAGCTCTGCCCCTAGCGTTGATGGGGCGCGCTTTGCTGCATAAGGACTGGTGGCGCTCAGGCCAAGCCCTGATCGCCCTAATCAGTGCTTATCTGCTGTCTGCACTGTTCACATACCTGTTGCAGCTGCCGGTGTTTAACCAGGTGCACAACGGCATGATCTCCTACCGCAACCTAAACACCTACGAGATTCTCTCACCCACCTATGCTGCCTTGGCTGCAGTTATTTTGGCTTCCGGTAAACACCAATCCAAGCTGGTAAAAACTTCCTGGTGGCTGCTGGGAATTGTGGTGGGTGTTTCGGTGCTGCGTTCAGCTATCACGCTGCTGGCAGCGGTGGCCTCAGTGCTGTTGGGTCTTATCGCCAGCTACCTGGTGCTTTACATTATGGGTGTGGCCAGCGAAAACGCCACTGGGGTGGCTCTGGCGCGCGGCCTGCGCCGCTGCGGTGTGGACGCTGTCAAGGTGGTGCGTCTAAACCCGTGCCAAGCCCCCCTGCAAGCCTGGCAGGTACGTACCGACTCCCAGCTTGGTTACACCGAGAAAGTACGTGAAAACCCGATCGTTTCCACCCAAGACGACGGCGCCGTCGTCGAAACTGAAACCCCCCAAACCCTAGCCCCAGCCGGCAATGACGAAAAACTTACCCCCCTACCCGACTACAACTGCGCCCACGAGCTGGAACTAGCCGAAGAACTGTGGCAATCCCAAAGCGAAGATATTCACCGTATCTACGCCGTGTGGGACCAAGACGGCAAACGCTATGACCTGAGCGTAATGGACACTGACACGCACGTGGTGGGCTTCCTATCCACCGCCTGGGACACCCTACGCACGCGCGGCCTGGCCCCAGCGAAAAACTATTCGGTACGCGCCAGTGCAGAAAACACGGTGATGATGAACCAGATGGCGCGCAGTCGGGCCGTGCGCTCCCCGCAAATTCTGGGCGTGGCTGAGGCAGAAGAATCAATGCTGCTGGTCACCGAGCATATTGTCTCTCCGCGCTCATTTGGGCAGTTAGGCGACCAAATCTCTGACGACACTTTGCTGGATTTGTGGACTCAGCTGCGCCGCGCCCACACGGTTGGCCTAGCCCACCGCGCCATCAGCGATCAAAGTGTGCTGGTGGATGCTGGCGACCATATTTGGCTAACCGACTGGGATGACGGCGAACTGGCTTCCTCTGAGCTCTCGCGCCGCATGGACCTAGCCCAAACCCTGGCCCTAGTGGCTCTAAATGTGGGAGTGGAGCGGGCCATTGCCTCAGCCTCGCGGGTGCTGGATCGCGATCAGGTAGCTTCTATCGCGCCGATGTTGCAAAAGGTGGTGTTGCCGCGCTCTACCCGTGCCGCTATGGGCCGACGCGGCAAGATTTTGCAGGAGCTGCGTGATGCACTGGTGGCGTTGGTGCCTACGGCCCAGGCTGAACCCACCAAGATTAACCGTTTCTCTGCCCGCACTATTTTCATGGCGATTGTGGGTGTGGTGGCGCTGTGGACGGTGCTGGGCCAGATGAACTTCACCCAGATTTCTGCGGCGGTTGAGCAAGCTAATTTCTGGTGGTTCTTGGCGGCGCTGATGTTCTCGCTGGCCACCTATGTGGGCGCCGGTATGACGCTGGTGGCTTTCACCCCCAACAAGCTGGGTTTGATTCGGGCTACCGAGGTGCATTTTGCTTCTTCTGTGGTGGCGCTGGTGGCTCCGGCCGGTGTGGGTGGGGCGGCTATGAACTTGCGTTTCCTTAACCGTAAGGGGGTGCCGACGGCGGTGGGTGTGGCCACCGTGGCGTTGGTGCAGGTTTCCCAGTTTGTGGTGACTGTGGTGCTGCTGGGTATTTTGGCGGCTACCACCGGTACTTCTTCTGGCTTGTCGCTGCCTTCTGGCTGGGTGCTGGTGGCGGTAGTGGTGGCGGTAGTGGTGGCTGCGGTGGCTTTGGCGGTGCCGCAGCTGCGCAGCTGGATTTGGCTGCATATTGAGCCCACTGTTAAGCAGGTGTGGCCGCGTCTGGTGTGGTTGGCTTCCAACCCCACTCGTATGGGTGTGGGCGTGTTGGGTACCGTGATTTTGTCGTTGGCCTACATCTTGTCTTTCGGGGCTTCACTGTGGGCCTTTGGCTATTCGCTGCCTTTCGCGGTGCTGGCGATTACTTACCTGGCTTCTAACACGGTTGGTTCTGTGGTGCCTTCGCCTGGTGGTTTGGGTCCGGTGGAATTGGCTCTCACCGGTGGTTTGGTTACTGCTGGGGTGCCCAGTGGTGTGGCTGTGTCTGCGGTGTTGGTTTACCGTCTGGTTACCTTCTGGATCCCGATTCCGCTGGGTTACCTGTCCTTGCAGCGCCTGCAAAAGCGTGGGGATCTCTAGGCTGGCTGCGTTTTTCGACAGTGCCCTCGGGGTTCCTCGACGGCGCCCTGGGTATCGGGGCCGACGGCGTACTGGGGCTTAGGCTTAGCGGCGCCGTTTAAGCGCTTGCCAGGAGGTAAATGGCAAAAACCAGGCAGGAAATAATAGTGGCGATCCAGGAGATTACCCAGCCGCGATAACCGGCCCGCTTAGATTCTACGATCGCAAAAATCCCCAAAACCATGTTTACGACAAACACCCCGGGAATTGGGGATAGTAGTAGCGAGGCTAGGGCGATGAAGCAGATTGCTGGAGTTTTTTGTCGCGGAGCGTTATAGCCAGCAAAAGCAAATACTTCACGCGGATTTACTTCTTGCGTACCTGGAAACACAAAATCGTCAGGAACAATCTGGCCCGGGAAGCCGATTTGATTAGCGCCGGCATTGTTATTGGGGGGCTGGTGTGTAAATACGCCGGATACGCTCATGTCTTAAGTGTGCCCAGCTGGGCCGCAGGGCGCAACATTAACTCAGTCGTCAACTATCAAGGTCAGAGCTACCAACCCTCAAACTGGACGTGCTGACAGCTCAAAGCGGCGTGCCGGCGCACAAACTGTACATGCTGACAGCTCAAAGCGGTGTGCCGGCGCACAAACTGTACATGCTGACAGCTCAAAGCAGGCGCGCCGACACTCAAGGTAGGCCTAGCCGGCCACAGCCGTTTTGACTATCCCAGATAAACGTAGGGTCACTTATGTTTCACGTGAAACATAAGTGACCCTAGTGCTATTAGCTAGCGGTCAGTTATTCCTGCTCGTCAGCCTTAGAAGCCTGCTTGTGGCGCTTGGAGTAGGCCGGGCCTTCCAGTTCCACGCCGGCAGGTGCTGAGGCGGGGGAGGGGCTTTCCAGGTTGGTGCCACGCAGCTTCGAGATAGCGCGCATCAGGTGGTAGATGATGATGGCGCCGAAGGAGCCCAGGGCGATACCGGAGAAGGACATGTCGCCCACTACCCAGGTGTAGTCAGCGATAGCCACAACCATGGCTACGGCAGCAGTGTTGAGGTTTACCGGGTCAGAGAAGTCAACCTTGTTCTGCACCCAAATACGCACACCCAGCATACCGATCATGCCGTACAGGACCGTGGCGGCGCCGCCCAGCACGCCAGCGGGAATGGTGGCAATAACCGCGCCGAACTTAGGTAGCAGGCTCAGCGCCAGGGCAGAAATGCCGGCCACCACATAGGCGGCGCTGGAGTAGACGCGGGTAGCAGCCATAACACCGATGTTCTCGGCGTAAGTGGTGGTACCAGAACCGCCACCGCTACCAGCGAGCATGGTGGAAACGCCGTCGGCAAACAGGGCGCGGCCGGTGATGTTGTCCAGGTTTTCGCCGGTCATAGCGGATACAGACTTAACGTGACCCACGTTCTCAGCCACCAGCACCAGCACCACGGGCACAAACACACCCAGGTACTTAAAGTCGAAGCTGGGAGCGTGGAAGGCGGGTAGGCCTACGACGGCGGCCTTGCCGATAGCGGAGAAGTCCACTTCGCCCAGGGCCATGGCGGTGGCGTAACCAATCAGCACTCCAATCAAAATGGACAGGCGCCCAATGATGCCCTTAAACAGCACCGTGATCAGCAGGATAGACACAATGGTGACGGTGGCGGTGATAGGAGCCTGCTTAACGTTGTTCCAGGCCGAAGGGGCCAGGTTGAAACCAATCAGGGACACAATCGCGCCGGTAACCACCGGAGGCATTAGCTTGTCGATCCAGCCAGCACCCACAAAGTGCACCAGCAGACCAATAACCGCCAGGGTTAGACCCACCGCAATAATGCCTCCCTGAGCTAGGGAGGCCTTGTGCGGGTCAATCAAACCGCCATTAGAAGCGTTGTAGCCAGTGACTGCGCCAATAGGGGCAATTAGGGCAAAAGAGCTACCTAGATAAGAAGGTAAACGTCCGGCAGTAATTCCCAGGAACAGCAAGGTACCCAGGCCGGAGAAGAACAAAGTAGTAGTAGGGGAGAAGCCGGTGAGCAGCGGCACCAGGAAGGTAGCGCCGAACATAGCTACCACGTGCTGCACACCAATCCCGATGGTGCGCGGCCAGGTTAGACGTTCGTGGGGGGCGACGACGTCTCCCGGCTTTACCGAGCGGCCGTCACCGTGCAGGGTCCAAAAACCTGCCTTAGACATTTACTGTCTCCTGTCGCAATGGAAAAAGGGGTCCATGCGGCAGAGCCCGTGCGTCTGGCGCGTTCGAGCGTCGTCGTCCGAGCGCTGCCAGACCACCAGTCTAGACCTAATTTCGCCGCAAGCTAATGCTGTGGCAGTAGTAGTTAGGACACACTCAGCGCCAGGGCCGCTGCGGCCCCTGCCATCAACCAAGGTCCAAAAGCGATACGTCCCTTAAGTTTCAACCTGCCGCTAAGTAGCAAAGCCAGCGCCACCAGACCACCAAAGAAAAAACCCAAATACAAACCCATTAGCAGGGTGCTCCAGCCGTGCAAAGCTAACAGTGGCCCCAGTACCACATACAAATTGGCGTCACCCATACCAATGCCCGGAGCTCGCCCCCACAGCTGCGGCAGCAAACTCAATGCAGCCAGGGCAATATACACCAGGGCGCCCCCACCCAAAGCCCGCAGTAAGTCACCAGCGCGTAGGGGAGTGGCGACGTCGTCGATACCAGCAGGCGCTACTTGCGGGGCTAGCCAGGCTAAAACCATTCCCAAAAGCAGCACTGCGCCGGCAACCGAAAGCAGGCGGGTGGGTAGGTGTTGCACGCGCCAGTCCACCAGTGCGGCAGGGATCAGTGCGGCTAGTACCGGCACGGACAGGGGCAGTGACGACGTCGCAGCCGCGCCAGTTAGTGCCTGAGGTAGTGACAGCGCCCCCACTAAAAGTGCGCCACCTAGTAGCACGCTAACCGCCATGCCTCGATTGGTTAAAGCGGCTACTAACAGCAGGTCCTTAGCGGACCAAGCTTCACGGGGGGCATCGCCCACAGCCTTTATATAAGCGCGGGCCCAGGGGGCCAGCTTGAAGTAGGTTAATGCGCTAACAATTCCTAGCTGTAAAAAGGTGAATACAAGCGCAAGCAAAAGGTCACTTCTTGCCCTCGGATGCGGCCGCAGTGGGCTGAGAACAACCGGCAGGAGCGGTGATGGGGGAGCCAGACTTAATGGCAGCCATTTCCGCAGCAGACTTGATGCCGTGGTTGTACTGGGCGCCCAAAACTACGTTAACAGTGGTGTCAGAAGAGGAGGCGCGCGGGTCCTGCTGGACCACTACCGTGCCGCTAAATACCTGGGCCACGGTGTAAGCATTGGTGATACCCGCTGGTCCGGCGGTGAGCAGCACATTGCCGTCATAGGCACCCTCGGCCCAGTCACCGGTGCTAAGCACAGTTAAACCAGTGTCTTTCAGGTTAGTTTCGGCGCTACCTGCCAAACCGGCCTTCTTGGTGCCGTTGTAGATATTGACGCTAATGTCAGTGATTTCGCCAGTAACCGCTTGGGCGGCAGGGCATACCGGGATGCGTTTAACTAGCGTGGGAGTGGGGACGGCTTGGAAGCCAGGGTCTGGTACTTTGACTAGCCCAGTGCCTACGACCAAACCGAGGGCCGTAGCAATAACCATTAGAACTAGACAGGTACCGATAATGACGCTTTGGCGCTGAGCCATGCGGGAGCGGTAGTTTGCTTTTGTTTCAACCTGAGGCACCCTTCCAGGGTAGCCGATTAGGGCGGGTTGAGGGGGCTAGTCATTACAATTTCACCAGGTAAATGCTTGGTGTCTTAAACCTGAGGAAGCCTGAAAATTAGCTGGGCGCAGGGAGTGTAAACGAGCCAAAAAAGGGTGCCTAAAGTGCGGTTTAGGGTAGCTGGCGCAAAATAATATTAATGGGCTATAGGTCTGACAACTTCGTGTCAAACTGTCACGAAAATTGGGTCAACTTCAGCGAAAATAGCGCTGATCTGCACAAACGCTAGCACCTTAAACTTTGACAAAACTGAGTACAAATGCCCAAAATCTCTAGTGGATCACGTCACAGGTGTGGTAGATTAGTCAATAATCAGCCCTTTGACGGCTACCTGATCCCCAAACGAGGAGACGCAATATGGAAGACAGCATCATTGCGCGCATCCCACTCTTCGAGCGTATGTCGCCTGAGGAGCGAGAAGAGCTACGTGGCATGATGTCGCAGACAACTCTGCGCCGTGGTGAGGTTCTATTCAATGAAGGTGACTCCGGCGACCGCCTATACATCCTGCTCACCGGTAAGGTGAAGCTAGGTCACACCTCTGTTGACGGCCGTGAGAACCTACTAGCGGTCCTAGGTCCCGGCGAAGTAGTCGGCGAGCTAACTCTATTTGACCCGGGCCCGCGCTCTACCACCGCTACCGCCGTGGCCACCACTGAGCTGCTGGCTCTAGAGCACAACCAGCTAATGGGCTTTATTGACTCCCACCCCACGCTGGCCAAGGACATGCTGCGTGCCCTCGCGGTGCGTTTGCGTCGCACCAACATCGCCCTAGCTGACCTGGTCTTCTCTGATGTTCCTGGGCGTGTAGCCAAGGCCCTGTTGGACCTGGCTGAGCGCTTTGGTGCACCCACTGAAGACGGCATCCATGTCCCCCATGACCTAACCCAGGAAGAGCTAGCTCAGCTAGTTGGAGCTTCGCGCGAGACCATTAACAAGTCTCTGGCCGAGTTTGTTTCCCGTGGCTGGATCCGCCTGGAGGGGCGCGCTGTAACCCTTATCGACGTCGAGCGCCTCAAGCGCCGCGCCCGCTGATAAACGCGCATAAATAGCGCTCACAAGCTTTAGTGCCCGGTCGTATTAAACGGCCGGGCACTGATTTATGTAGTGGCGCTAGCGCCTGAGGTGGCCACTAGTTGGTGGGGCGCTTGAGGTAGGCGATTAGGTTTTCGGTACCTGCCGGGCCGGGAACGATTTGGACTAGTTCCCAACCGTCGGCACCCCACTGATCCAAGATTTGCTTAGTTGCGTGCGTGATTAGCGGCACGGTTGCGTATTCCCAAGTAGTCATGATTACACCCTACCTGTTAGCTGGGTGAAAAGGGTGGGGTTGTGGGCGCTTTGAAGTGGTCTGATCTTAGGCTGCGGCGCGCGTGGTGGCGGCGTGAGAGGTAGCCTCGCTCAGGCTCTTGCGCCGTAGTAGGGAGGCGCGGGCAGGCTTGCGTAGTTGGCGGATTTCCTCCGCCAGGGCGTCGTCGCTGGAAAGCCAGGCGGCCCAGTCAGTGATGTGGGGCATATTGCGGATCAAAGCGCGGCGTTCACGCTCAGTTAAGCCGCCCCAAACTCCAAAGCTAGAGTCGCCATTGAGGGCTTCGGCCAGGCACTGCAAACGCACCGGGCATGAGTAACACAATTCGCGCGCTTCCCGTTGCTCGGCCCCCTTCCCAAACAGCAGAGTGGTGTCTATACCGGCACACGCTGCCAATTGGGTCCAGGAATGAATTTCGTTATTCATTTTGGAACTACTTTCATTTGTCCAGGCGAGCACTTCTTTGTTACTCAGCTCACCCCCAGACTCTACGCCTGTTTGTCCGCAGATTCAAATTCTCGCTGCACGTTATTTCAAAATTTTCCAAATTGGCACAAAAACAGAGTGAAACCAGGTATTAGTCCTAACAAAAATTTTGGCCTGCATGTCAGAAGTGTTACCAAGCCGCTCTGTCTCATTGCTTGCACCATGACGTAGGCTAGGGACTATGTCGAAGTCTGCTAGCTCGAGAGTCTCCCTCTCCTCTCCCCGGGAGCTACTTGCCGCACTGCTCTCATTCTTTATGTTGGCCGTTGGTGGTGGCGTGTTCGCTGCCGGTTTCGCGTTGCCCTTTGTAGGGGCGGCTTCAGTTCTTACAGATGCCTCAGTGCAGCTGTTTGACGAGCTACCTAGCGACTTCAACGTGCTTCAGCCCTCTCAGATTTCCTATCTAAAGGGCTCAGATGGTCAAACCATCGCACAGTTCTACGCGGAAAACCGCATTGTGGTGCCGCTAGCCAAGATTTCCAAGAATGCCCAAAATGCTATCGTGTCCGTTGAGGACAAGCGTTTCTACAAGCACAAGGGTGTGGACCTGTCGGGTATGTTGCGTGCGGTAGTTACCAACGCAGCCGGTGGCTCCACCCAGGGTGCCTCTACCTTGACTCAGCAGTACGTTAAAAACGTGCTTATTGAGGCGGGTTTGCAGGCTAGCGACCCGGAGGCTGTGGAGGCTGCCCGCGCCGCCACCCCGGCCCGTAAACTGCGTGAAGCTAAATACGCTTTGACACTGGAAAAGCGCTACACCAAAGCGCAGATCCTGGAGGGTTACCTCAACATTGCAGCCTTCGGTCCTTCTACCTACGGTATTGAGGCTGCCAGCCGCCACTACTTCTCTCACGGTGCCGACAGCCTGAGCGTAGGTGAAGCTGCGCTGCTGGCCGGTATGACCAACTGGCCTACCCGCTACGACCCCATCACCAACCCTGATGCGGCTAAGACCCGCCGTGACTGGGTGCTCCAGAAGATGCTTGAGGAAAAGTTCATCACTCAGGAGCAGTACAAGGAAGCCACCAGTCAGAGCATCGACTCCATGCTGAAGGTAACCAACGCCGTCGGCGGCTGTGGCTCAGGCTCTAGCGGCGTAACCAAGAGTGCCGCCTACTTCTGTGAATACGTGGTGCGCGAGATCCTCACCAATGACGCCTATGGCAAGGATGAGGCCACTCGTCGTCAGCTGCTGCTGCGTGGTGGCCTGCAGATCACTACCACCATGGACATGGCTAAGCAGCAAGCTGCCTACGACACCATGGCTAACTGGCTGCCCACTGGGGATGAGTCCAACGTTAAGGGTGCACTAGTATCTATCGAGCCTGGCACCGGCAAGATCATCACCATGGTGCAAAATACCAACTATGGTGAGCCCAGCAATGATGACCCCACCGCCACTAAGCTGTCCTACGCGGCCGACTCTAAGCACGGTGGTTCTAACACTGGTGGTTTCCAGCCTGGTTCATCCTTCAAGCCGATTGTTTTGGCCCAGTGGTACCAACGGGGCATGTCTGGCTACACGGTGCTAGGCGGTGCCCCCCACACCTTCACCACCGGTGACTTCCACGCCAGTTGTGACCCGGGTTTCGCCATTGAAAACTGGAACGTGGATAACGCTAATGCTTCAGAAAACGTTAACCACACGGTTATTAACGCTACTGCCCTGTCGGTAAACGTTAGCTACGTATACATGCTTAGCCGTATGGACCTGTGCGCGGTCACCGGTCTGGCTAAGGATCTGGGTATAACCACGGTTGATGGCGGGGAAATCGACCACAACCCCTCCATGGTGCTGGGCACCATGAACGTAGCTCCGATCACCATGGCCAATGTTTACGCCACCTTCGCGGCTCACGGCACCTACTGCCCGCCCACCGCCATCACCAAGGTAACCAAGGATGACGGCACTGAGATCAAGGTCCCCTCAACTGCCTGCCGTCAGGTTATGGACCCCACTCACGCAGATCAGGTGGCATTGACCCTGACTTATGTAATGAAGGGGAACGGTACTGGCGCAGCGGCTGCCCTTAACCGGCCTAGCGCAGGTAAGACCGGTACTACCGAAAAGATGGATAACGCCTGGTTCGTGGGCTTTGTGCCGCAGCTGTCCACCGCCGTGTGGGTAGGCCACTCTGAGGGTAACTTCCACATGGACGGCCAGGTTATTGGTGGTCGCTACTACTCCACCATGTACGGTTCTGACCTGCCCACCCCGCTGTGGCGCGACTACATGAACTCGGCTCTTTCGGGCACTGAAGTTCAGCAGTTCAACCAGGTCAGCCTGGGTGGCAACAGCGCCGTCGGCAACACCGGGGCCACCCCCCATGGCAACAACAACAATAACAACAACAATAACAACAATAACAACAACGGCTATAACAATGGCGGTACTAACAACAACGGTACCGGCACCAACGGCAACTACAACAACGGTACCAACAACGGTACCGGCACCAATAGCAACGGTACCGGCACCAACGGTAACTACAACAACTCCCAGGGTGGCAACACCACCACCAACGGTTTGAGTGCTGACAACTCCACCGGCACCCCCCAGGACCGTCGCAACAGCGGGAACGGCCAATGAGTGCGCTTAAACAGCTAGCCTGCGCCGTCGGCACTGTCGGCGGCCTGGGGGTGGCAACCCTAGGGTGGAGCCTAATCGAGGCTCGCTGGCCGGTGCTGCGTCGCATTGAGGTGCCCGTACTGGCCCCCGGCTCGGCGCCCATCAAGCTGCTGCATATTGCTGACCTGCACCTAACAGGAGCTACCAAAGCCCGGGTGGCGTGGGTGCGGGCCCTGGCAGAGGTTGAGCCAGATCTGGTTATTAACACTGGCGACAATCTATCTACCCTAGGTGGCGTAAGCGCCCTAGGTGAGGCCCTGGAGCCGCTACTGGCCTTCCCCGGCGCCTTTGTGCTCGGTGATCACGACCGTCACGGCACGGTTTTCCGTTCACCCACCCGCTACCTGCGCCGCGATCCGCGTAGCAATGATGATCCGGTTGCTGACTTGCCTGTACTGCCCTGGGAGGAAGTACGTGACATGCAGCTAGCTGGCGGTTGGAAAGACCTGGATAACTGTCGCGATATGGTGGAAGCGGCCGGTCAGCTCATCGAGCTAGTGGGTGTGGCTGATGCTCATGCCGACGACGACGCCTTCCCGGAGCCTGTAGCTGCGGGGGAGGGCGCTGCAGGGGAAGCTAGCGACGCCGTCGTGAAAATTGGCGTAACCCATGCCCCCTACCAGCGCGTACTAGACCAGATGGTGGCCGACGGCGCCCAGCTAATTTTGGCTGGACACACCCATGGTGGCCAGCTGTGCCTACCCGGCTATGGGGCCCTAGTGTCCAACTGTGACCTGCCCCCGGCCCAGGCCAGCGGTCTAAGCACCTGGCCTGCCAGCTTCAAAGCCATCCACAAGGGTGCTGCCCCAGCTAGCGAGGAGGGCCAGGCCTACCTGCATGTCTCGGCAGGTTTGGGGACCAGCCCCTTCACGCCGGTACGCACCGCCTGCCGCCCCGAAGCTACCCTGCTGACCCTCACAGCCCGCTAAGCTAACTCCACAGCCTGCTAAATAGCTGTTTGTAACGCGCTACACATCCCAAGTTTGGGTTGCAATTGGCTTTAAGGTTGCTAAACACGCTATGATAGGCAGGCACCACGGGGTGTGGCGCAGCTTGGTAGCGCGCTTCGTTCGGGACGAAGAGGCCGCAGGTTCAAATCCTGTCACCCCGACTCATAAACTGCGTCTCAGGAGTAAAGCTCCTGGGACGTTTTGTTTTTAACCATTGTCATAGTGTGCGTTGCTGATGGTTACTGGTAGCGTGCAATGTATGCACACTGAATCGGCACCCGCAACCGCGCGTTTACCATTCCTTGTGGCTGTTTGCCGTCCCACCGGAGACATTGCCACTGATGAGTTAAACACGCTGCGAATGTACGGGCGCCTAGGTGATGAGGATCTAGAGATCATGGATCTACTAGATACCGATGCATGTGAGCCGGAAACCCTAAACCTGCAACGCGACTACAGCGGGGTAATCATTACGGGTTCTCCCTTCGGCTTCCACGGCGAGGACAAATCCCCAGAACATCAGCGCGTAGAGCGGCGTGTACGTGCGCTAGCTAAGCGTCTGATCGACCAAGACTTCCCCACCCTGGGTATCTGCTTTGGCTTGCAGGCGCTGAGTCTAGCTAGCGGCGGCAAACTGGTAGACGGCTTCGGGGAGGACCTACAGGCCCCCCGTATCAGCCTTACCGACGACGGTCACCGCGACCCGCTTACCGCCCACGCAGGCCCAGTTTTCTACTCCTACACTGGCCACTCACAGGCCGTAGGGATACTGCCCAAGGGGGCCTCCATTCTCGCCACCGGGGACTTTTGCCACGTGCAAATGCTGCGCTGGGGTAAAAACGTTTACGGCACCCAGTTCCACCCCGAAATCACCCGTAAAGGTATGCATATCCGCATCAACACCTACGGGGACACCTACTACCCTGCAGACCAGAAGGCCGCCGTCATAGCGCGTTGCGACAGTGCTGATGTACTCAGCGCTAACCAGCTCATTACCCGCTTCGTTGAGCGCTACCAGCGCACTGCCTAAGCACACACTGCGCCTAGACTGGCCCAAAACAAACGGCGCCATATAAGCCCTCAAGCAGGGGCGGCGTCGTAGAGGAGAAAAAATGGCCATCGACTTTGCCAAGTCGGACCGTAGCAGCATTGGCGTGGAGTGGGAGCTTCAGCTAATTGACTGCGACGACGAAAACCTACGCCAATGCGGTGACTGGGTAATTGACCAGCTCCACCGCGCCCACCCCGACACCCCGCTGGTGCATGGGGAGATGCTACGTAACACGGTGGAGCTAGTTTCGCGCAAACAGTTCTCCGTGGCCGCCTGCGCCGCCGACCTGCAAGAAGGCATAGAGCTGCTACGCCCGGTGCTAGAGCCGCTACGCATAGACCTGGCCAGCGCCGGTTCACACCCGTTTGCTGACCCAATTTTCCAGCGCGTGTCAGACTCGGCCCGCTACGCTGAGCTAGTTAACCGCACCCAGTTCTGGGGCCGGCAAATGCTGCTATTTGGCACCCACGTGCATGTGGGTATTGAGGACCGTGACAAGGTCATGCCGATCTTGAACTACCTGGCCACCAAACTGCCGCATATGCAGATCCTCAGCGCCTCCTCCCCGTTCTGGGCGGGTGTAGACACTGCCTACTGCGACAACCGCGCCATGGTGTTCCAGCAGCTACCCACAGCGGGCGTACCGCGCCTATTTGAGCGTTGGCAGGACCTGGAGCACTACACCGACGACATGCTCAAAACCGGCGTGATTGACCACTTCGACGAGATCCGCTGGGATATTCGCCCCTCGCCGCGCCTGGGCACCATTGAGGTGCGCGTGGCCGACGCCGCCACTAACTTAACCGAGGTGCGCGCCATTGCCGCCCTGGTACATGCCCTGGTAGAAACCGCTTCACGACGCCTAGATAAGGGTGAAACCCTAGAAACCATTTCGCCCTGGTTCCTGGACGAAAACAAGTGGCGTGCTGCCCGCTACGGCATGGAAGCGATTTTGATCGAAAACATCCACGGCGATGAGGCGCTCATTACCGACACCCTGCCGCTACTGCTTAAAGAGCTAGAGCCTGCCGCTGCAGACTTGGGCTGTCTAGATGACCTTGCCATCTTGGACGACATCAGTCGCAACGGGGTGGGCTACCAGCGTCAGCGCCTAGTGGCCGCTAAATTCGGCACTCTGGATGCGGTAGTGGCCCATATGCGCGCCGAAATGGCTGCCGGTAAACCCATCAGCCCAACCAACTTTGAGTACAACAACGAGGCTATTTTTGGTGCTACACAGCACCACCACACCATCACCCGCTAGCGCTTGCTACGCGGTGGCGCTAATGCCCTGCTGCGCGGGCGGTGCCCTGGCCGGACTCTAACCGGCCCGCTGGCCGTTAACCAGGTGGTCCTCAGACGGCGCTAACGCGCTAGCGCCCACAAAACGCAGTTGGCCCCCGGACCTTAAGTCCGGGGGCCAACGCTGCCCGCTAACAGGTTATTTTTTTGGGGTTAGCTAACCAGGCTGCTCAAAGGCTACTTTTTGGTGTTGGCGCGATCCATCACTAGGCGCTCGCGGCGTCCAGCGCGACGGGTAGAGTGCGAAACCACACCCAGCATGATCAGGAACAGGCCAATGATCACCAGGCGGCCGCTGACGCCGTCGAGAAGAATAGCCTCAGACAAGATCCGGCCAAAGCGCGACTGCAAAGCCATATTGGCCAGGAAATCACCCAGATACTGCTTGGTAACTGAAGGCACCACCACAAAGGGCAAGCCAATCAGCAAGGTAGTAATACCGGTGACGAAGGTACCCAGAGAAGAGCGGGTCGCTGTCGCCATCACCACGATCAGCAGCACTATCGCCATGGCTAGCTCAATGATGCCGGCGGTGGAGAAGACTTTAGGCCAGCCGTCAGCCAAAGCGCCGGTGAGGGCGTTAGCGGCGGTGTGCATCAAGAACCAGGCGATCGGGAACAGCACCAGGGCCAGCAGGGTGCCACCCCAGTGGGCGGCAGCGCGTGAGGCGGGCTTACCGACCACGGTGGAGCCAGCTAGCAGTACGTCGTCGTCAACCTCATTGTCCGCATTGGACTGGTTAGCCGAATCGCTGAAAGCAGCAGTGCGGGTGGAGGCGAAGATCGCGCTAGAGGGGCTGGGGGCCACCGGGGCCAGATCCGCAGAGTCTGCCGTGGCCAGGTGGTCTAGGCGCTCAACCCCTACGGGGGAGGTGCTGGTAACTACTGGCTTAACAACCTCCTCCAGCTCCATGTCGGCGGCGTCCATGATGGTGGTTTCAGTGTGGTCACTGGCCACCACCTCATCGTCAGCAAAGTCAGCCTTAGTCGCTTCAGGCTGCTCAGGGGCCGGGGGAGCCGGCGGCTCGGGTACATCTGCAGCTGGGGTGGTCTTGCTGAGCTCGTTGCTGGCTGTGTCCGTGGCGCCGGCAGCTGGGGTGACCGGGACGGCTGGTACCGGGGTGACTGGCACGGCCGGGGCTGGAGTAGCCGCAGACGGTAGGGTAATGCCCACGCTAGAGGCGGCAGAGGCGGCAGAAACCGCAGAATCAATAGAGAAAGTGGACTCTGCCGACAAAGCCGAGCTCACCGTGTGCGGCGGGGTAGGAATGCTGATAGCAGAGGGAGCATCAAAGTCGGTAGGCAGCGGGACAGCGGCGGCCTCAACTTCATGCGCGTCATTTAGCTCCTGGACGCTGTCTACAGCCTCCTGGTCTGCCTGGTCTGCCTGGTCTGCCTGGGCGGCGCTTTCCGGGGCGACGTCGTCGCTAGCTGAGGCCGGGGAGGCCGCAGCGGAGCTGTGCTCTAGGCTAGAGGGGGCACTAGCGGCGCTCACGCTAGAGCTGGTTTCCGCAGCAGAGACAGTTTCAGCGGCAGAAGCGCTCTCAGCAGCCGAGGTTGCGCTAGCAGAGGCGGCGCTAGCTGATACGGCACTAGCGGCAGAGAAGGAATCTGGGATCAGATCCTCACGCACCACCGGCACCTGGATGGTTTCGTCGTCACTATCCTCGTCAATAGGCGCAGGCTGAGGCACGGCAGTAAACAGGCTACGACGACGCACCGCGCCAGGGTTAGCGGCGCCGGCGTCAGCAACAGCTGGCTTGGCGGCGTCGGCCAGTTCCGGGGCGTTAGCTGAGGCGGCACTAGCGGGAGACTGAGCCGTCACCGAGGCGGCAGCCGCACTGGCCGCAGTCAGTGCGCTAGCGCCGGTAGACGCAGTGGCGCTGGTGGCAGCCGTGGTGGCGGTGGCGCGGCGGGCAGCAGAGTCAAAAGTGCCAGAAGTGTGTGCGTTCTCAGCGTTGGTGTAGCGGCGGCCAGCAGCTGGCGGGGTGTTAGCCAGCATGGCGGGCACACCATTGTTAGCCAAAGAGCTCGCGGGCACATGCACCGAAGGGGTGGTGCCCAAAACCGGGCCGTTAACCGGCGCGCTGGGAGCTGACTTGGGGGCCTGGCTGGGTGGCATAGCCGGGGCAGAAGCAGCGCTAGGGGCGGCGTCGGGAGTAGCGCCAGAGCGGGTACTGAGCGGGGCCGAACCGGCTGAATCCGGGGTGGGCGCAGAAACCGCAGCGTCAGCCGCCTCGGGGGCAGCCGCAGAAGCAGCTGAGGGGACAGCGGCGCTGGAGGCGCTCGCGGCAGAGTAGGCGCTACCGGCAGAGCGGGCGCTCAAAGCAGAGGAGGCGCTGCCAACCGAGTAGGCGCTGGGAGCACTCAAAGCCGAGGCGGCGTTGGCCTCAGCGGCAGAACTGGCGGTGTAACCAGCTACTGCAGCGGCAGCACTGGCAGCGCTAGCAGCTGAAAGTGAAGAAACTGGAGGTTCGTCGTCGAAAAGATGCGCATTATTTTTACGCATCATAGGGCGCAGCTGGGCCTCGCCTTCGTCGTCGTCCCAGATGCTTGCGTTGGGCCGATTAGTACTCACAGCGTCTCCTTGGGCAAAAGCTATAGCGCAAGCAAAGGTATCCCTTATTTTTTGCGTTAACTACCAGGCACGCCGTAAAACCGCGCAAATTGCCTGAATATGTGTCTAAAATAATGTTTTTGCTAAAAATATTTAGGTCTCGATTAATGGATTAAGCAGCTGCTTTATTAGTTTCCGCAGCTAACTGCGCGGCCATTTGGGTGCGTCCAGCCTGACGGGCCCAGTGCGAGCCGCGTGCCAGAGGTGACATCACTGCCGCCAAGAAAATCCACACCACCGGATCAATGACGATATAGCTGGCTGGGTCAGTGAACAGCGGGTGTTTGATACCCAGCAAAATTCCCGCACATAGCACCAGGTAGAAAGCGAAAATTGTGCCCGCAGTGGCGGCCGTACCGGCGGTGGAGTTGCCGCTTAAGGCCCCCACACTTAGTAGCAGCAGCGCTCCGGCTACTAGTGCAAACAGCACCTTGCCGTGGCTGAAAGTGTGGGCGTTGGCAGCGAAAACATCCGCGCCAGCAACCACCCCGGAGCTAAAACCAGTAGCTACCAGCGCAAAAACCGTCAGTAAAGGGGTGATTACCAAAGAAAGCACGTGGTCAGATTTACGCGAAGGCGGCGGCAGCGGCACCTGGCCGGGCTGCTGGTCCAGCTTGGCCATTTGCTGGGCGTAAACCGCCTCACGTCGCCCAGCACGGCGAGCACGGCGCATGCCCATGGCCCCACCAAATAGCAGCATGGCACAAACAAATGAGATCAGTCCCAGGGTGAAGTACTTTTGCAGCCACAGCAGCACCAGGGAGCCGCCTAGCAAAAACACCCCGGCTACCACCGCCCCCAGCGAGGAGTTGCGGGCATAGTAGCGCTCAACCCAGCGGCAAACCGCGAAAGCCGCCACCGCCAACGGCAAGGCCAGCAGGTACTGCTCAGCTTGGTAGCTGAAGCCAAAGTTAGGGCCCTGGTATTTGACTACGAAGGCGGCCAGGGCCATCACCCACGCCCCTTGCGCCAAGCCAAAAATGCTCGCGATTATGTGACTCCTGCGCCTGCCATGAGGGGCTGAGTCGGCAACTTGCTGCGTAGTGGGGTGGGTGGCCTCGGTACTCACACTTAGAGCCTAGCGCGTAGGCTTTGATTTGTGAGCACTAATGCCCTTATTGACGCCTGCTTGGCACTGGCCCGTGAAGAACGCGTAGCGGCTGCAAGTGAGGCTTTATATGAGGCTTCAGCGCAGCTGCGGTGGCAGGAGGCGCTGCGTAAACGTTGGCGTGAGGCCCGCGCGGAGGCTAGTGTGCGCGGGGCGGTTAGTGGCGCGGCCATTGAGGGGGCGGTGGTTAGCGCCCAGGCTTTGCGTGAACAAATTGCCGCCGGACCTAAGGGGGCGGGGGCGCATGCTTCCAGTAAGGATCCGGCTTGGGATGCGGCCACCGGCTTGTGGCGGGCGCACAGCCGCCTGGTTGGTTATATGCCTGATTTGGTGGGGCGTACTCGTCCGGTGGTCCCGGCGACGGCGCAGCTTATGGCAACTTTGCACCGTGACGTTGCGGGGCCGCTGGCAGTTGGGGGCTTAATCAGTGAGGCGGTGGTGGGCTGCCCACGCGAAAGTGGGCAGGGGCTTGAAAACCAGTCGCTTGAAGGCGGCGGGCTGCTTGAGGGCGGAAAGGCGGCACTTGAAGGTGGCGGGCTGCTTGAAGGCGGGCCGGGGCCAAACCTGGGCGGCCAAGAGCTACGTGAGCGCCTAGAGCAGATTGTGACTTTAATTGACACCCCAAACCTGCCGGCACTGGTGCGCGTGGCGTTGGTGCACGCCGAAATGCTTACGGTGCGCCCCTTCGCTTTAGCTAATGGGGCACTAGGAAGACTGCTGGTGCGGCATTTGAGTGTGCGCGACGGGCTAGACCCCACCGGGGTCAGTGTCAGCGACTATTACGCGGGACGCGTGCCCGCAGCTTACGCTGAAGCTGCCCAGGCCTATGCCAGTGCCAGTTTGGAGGGCGTGGTGGCCTGGATTATTTGGCAGGCTGAGGCGCTGCTAGAGGGGATGCGTCAAGGCAGTGAGCTCTCACGCGCCGTCCAGGCCGGCACCACGCAGCTCTAAACAACGCCGAGGCTAACTGACTTAAAACTTTCTGGCGGACACGCAAAAGCCCGCCAGCGGCGTCGTCGTAACTGAACGAGCGCCAACTGGCGGGCTAAATGGGTCGGCTTAGTGGGCTGGGCCTTCGCGTTAGTGGGCTGGTTTAGGGGTCAGGCCTGGGACTAACGCGCCGGGCCCGGAGATTAGCGGGCCGAGCAGGAGTTGGGGCTGAGCCCATCCAAAACCAGCATGGTGAACACCAGCGACTGCTTGAGGTGCTCGCTGGCGCCGGCAGTGTGCGACTTGGCGTCATTGGGGGTGAAAGTCACCCGCGCACCGCGAGCGCACCAGTCGCTAGCCAGGGTGGAACCCACCTGGTAGTCGATGACGTCGTCGCCGCGCCCGTGGGTGAGCAGTACAGGCATGGTGGGCTTTAGGTTACCGATGCGCTGCTCGGCCAGCATAGTACGGTAGGGCTCTTGGGCCATGAGCTGGTCCACATTGGTGCCGTCGCTGGTCAGCTGGGATAGGCGGGTGCCGCTGTAGAAGCTGCCGCCCATGACGCAGGTGTTGGTGGCGCGCTGCATTACCTGCTGGCCGTGGGGTGACAGCGGCAGGGTGACGCCGTAGCTGGTGGTTAGGCCTTTGAGAGCGTAGAGCTCGAATAGGGCGGATTTGCCGCCGTCGAGCTTGGCGGGTAAGGCGCTGAGGTTGGCCGGGACTGCACCTGCGGCTGCGCCCTTGATGTTCAGTTCGGGGGCGTAGGTGCCGGCTAGTTCGGCGGCGCTGGCTGCGGCCCCGCCACCTTGGGAGTAGCCGTTAATTACGATGGGGTTGTTTTTGCCCAGGTCCCAGCCTTTTAGCTGGGTGGCGGCGCGGGCTGAGTCCAGCACGGCGTGGCCTTGGGAGACGCGGTCCATGTAGGTGTGGGCGCCGGGGGTGCCTAGGCCTTCATAGTCGGTGACTACTACGGCGTAGCCTTTTGCCAGGAAAGATTTGAAGAACAGCTGTTCATAGTCGCCGATGGAGTTGGCGATGTTCCAGGAGGGGGCACAGTCGTCGCTGATGCCCTGGGTTCCTGGGGCGTAGGCGATGATGGGGCGCTGGCCTTTACCGTTCCAGGCGCGTTTGGGTTCAATCACGATGCCGCTGACGGCAATGTTTTTGCCAGTGCGGTTTTTGGATGAGTAGAGGATGCGCTGGGCTTTGTAGGGCCCAATTTTGCTGATCCCCAGGGTGTTGATGGCGCTGACGGCGGCTTCTTGGCGCAGTAGCTTGCCCGGGGTGCCGTCTAGGGTGGTGGAGTTGTAGTAGAAGGGGCGGGCGACGTCGCCGTTGGGGTCTTTGCTGAAAACTCCAGCCTGTGCGGGGCTGGTGGGGGCTAGGGCGGCGGCGCCTAGCATCAGGGTGGTTAGCGTAGCCAGGGCTGGGCGTAGCCAGCGGGTGGCGGTTTTGGGGGCAGCGTTGGGGCTGCCTGCGCGGCGCGAGCTTAGCTGCGGTGGGCGCAATTGGGTTTTAAACACGCGATTACCTCGGCTTTAGGAAGTTTCAGGGGTGTGTTGTGAAGTGTAAAAGCGCAAGCTGAAAATTTCCCGAGTTAATCCACAAGTGGGTAACTTTTTTACCCCATGCTTTTTATCCACAGCCTGGCAGCGCTTTGGGGCCTGGTGGGGGCAGGGTGTTGAGCATGGTTTTAAGTGTCGAGTTAAGCGCGACGGCGCCCAGCCCACCTGAGGGCGGCGTTGGCGCAGCAACTGCATGTGCTTGTCAGCCCAGCCCGCCCGGGGCTGGCCGTAGTGTAGGCCCTTTGGTGCTGGGGTTTGGCTGCCTTGAGTATTTAGAGCAGCTGCACTGCCACCTGCAAATAGCCGACGTGGAAGCTTTCATTGCGGTGCCGATGCAAGCTGCAGGCGAGGGCGGGGTTAATGGGGTTGATGCGCTACATATGGCCGGCCAGTTCGCTTACCTTAGCCAAAACGGTCTAGAAAGCTGCCTGGGAGTATGCCAGCCGGGTTTAGCGTCCCATGCCCGGGGCTTACTGGACCAGTTAGAGGGGCGCGCCGACGCCGTCGAGCTAATAGAACTGAACCTACCCACCCAGGTGGAGCGGCTATACCGGGTGCTGCTAACTAAACAGGCCAGCCAGCTTGGCCAGGTGGTGTTTGTGTGTGGGGCGGTGGGCGGCATTGGGGCCACCTATAGCGCCGCACTACTGGCGTGGGCTGGGAGAGAGCTAATCCGTGGCGGTGAAGCGTCGCAGCCAGCTCAGCGTCGAGACCAAGACACATGTTCGCAGCCGCAGGGGCCAGGCTTTGGCTCGCCAGCCGCGCAGGCTACGGTGGATGCGGCCCTGGTGGACGCCAATCCCTACGGTGGCCTGGATCTATACCTGGGGAGCGGCTACTGTCAGGGCGCCAGCTGGGGGCAGCTACCTAAAAATCAGTCGCCGCTATGGCCCCAAAGACTAGTGCGTGGGCTGGGTAAATATCGCGGCGTGAAGGTACTAGCTGGCAGTGGCGGCCAAGGCGGGCCTAAAAACTGGCTGCAAATGAGTCAAGCTATCTACGCCCTACGCACCAGCTGTCAGTTAACAGTGGTGGATCTACCGGCTCTGCAACTGGCGCACCTGCCCTGGGATGAGCTGGAAGGTGCGCGGGTACTGCTGGTAAGTGACCTAACCCGCCGCGCCGCCCTAGCTGCACGCGGCTGGCTGCAAGACGTACGCCCAGGTTTAGGCGCCCTAGCCCTGCGAGAACAGGGAGCAGACCTAACCAGCCAAGAAATAGCCCGACTGGTAGGTGCCCCGGTGGCGTCCACCTTGCCTAATCGGCGCGAGTTAAGCCAGCGCCTACAGCTGGGTTTAGATCCACTGAGGCTAAAGCGGGCAGAGAAAAAAGTGGGGGCGCGCCTAGCTAATTGGGCGCTCAACCCCAACTTTTGGGCGCAAAAGAGCAAAAAATGAGTGAACCAAGCGTTTTCACTGCAAACCCTCGCCGTGGGAACCCTCCTAGCGAAAACGCCCCTAGCTGGGAAAACTGGGGTGGGCGGCTACGGCGCGCCATTGCCAGCGGCCAAGGCTGGGCCCAAGCCATGGCTGCTAGCCCAGTGGCAGACACCCAAACCATGGCGGATATGGCCATTGGGGTTTATGAAGACATCGCTGGGGCCGGCCCCTTACAGCGTTACCTAGACGACGACGTCGTCACTGACGTGCTGCTTAACGGCTGCCAACTGTGGGTAGATAGAGGAAAAGGGCTACTACGCGCCCCACTACCGCCAGGCTGGAGCGAGGCAGACACCCGCGCTTTAGCGGTGCGCCTGGCCGCCGGCTGTGCCAAACGCCTAGACCAAGCCAGCCCAGTAGTGGACGGCACCCTGGGCGACGGCAGTCGACTACACGCCGTGCTAGAGCCAGTCAGCGCCTGTGGCACCCTTATTTCCCTGCGCGCCTTTCGCTCCAAAGCCTTCACCATTGAGCAGCTACGCCAGGCGGGCATGTTTGACATACGAATGCAAAAAGTGCTGGAACTACTGGTCAAAAAACGGGCAAACTGCCTGATCAGCGGAGCTACCGGAACCGGCAAAACCACGCTGCTAGCCACCCTAGTGGCCCTAGTCGAGCCCCAACAGCGCCTACTGTGCATTGAAGAAAGCCGCGAGCTGCGCATCAACCACCCACACGTGGTTTACCTGCAAGAACGCCGCCCCAACGTGGAAGGCGCCGGCGGGGTGAATATGAGCGAACTAGTACGAATCGCCTTAAGAATGCGACCAGACAGGCTCATTTTGGGCGAATGTCGCGGCGGCGAAGTAGCCGACGTACTCACCGCCCTCAACACCGGCCATGAAGGAGGCTGGGCCACGCTCCACGCCAACAGTGCAGTGGATGTGCCCGCAAGACTAGCCGCCCTAGGGGCCCTGGCCGGTTTAACCCCCCAAGCCCTAAACCTACAGGCAGCCAGCGCCCTAGACGCAGTAATACACCTAGAACGCCAGCAAGGCCTACGCCGGCTACGCAGCCTGGCAGTGCTATGGCGCCAAGCTGGAGAACTAATCTGCAAAGACGCCCTAACCTGGAATGACGATGGGCAGCTAGTGCCAGGTGCGGGCCTAGAACTACTGCGGCGGCGCCTTGGGCCAACGCTAGAGCAAGCCCTAGGCAGCTAACCATGGCCTGGCAGCTGGTAGAAACACTAGCCAAACTATGCGCCGCCACCTGCAAAGCCAGCGGCGCGCTGTCAGCGCTATCCGCGCTGTCTGCGCTGGTCACACTGGCCGCGAGCGCCCTAGAAACCGCCCTAGAAACCGCCCTGACAGTAGCGTTTAGCGCCGTCGCCGCAGTAATCCAAACCCACCCGCTTTTACTAGCCAGCTTGCTGACCCTAGTGGCCTGGTGCTGGTGTGCACCCCTACGCCGAAGCCGCCCCATACACCTACCAGCACTACCTAAACGTAAACCACCAGTGGCACTAAATATGCTGCTAGTGCAGGTATCGGTGCGACTTACCGGCGGACAGATGCCCACCCAAGCCTGGAGCCAAGCCCTAGCCGAGGCCGGGGCGCCCAGCCAACTCAACCAGGCGGGCGAAAGCCTCTACCTACACAGCTTGATTGCGGCCAAAACCCCCTGGTGGCTGGGGCAAAGTCGGCGCCAACAGGTGGGGGTCAATGCGCTCGCGGCTAGATCGGCTCTGGCGGGGCAGCGTTTGGCTCAGCGCCTGGGCTCGCCCCTGGCGCAGGTGTTAGGGCAGGTGGCCGGTATGATCACGCAGGCTACGCGCGGCGCGCAGCAACGTTATGCGGCTTTAGCGGCGCCGGTGGCCACAGCCCGCATGTTGGCTGCTTTACCGCTGGTGGGGGTGGCTTTAGGTGCGCTTTTAGGGGTGCGGGTGTGGCAGTTTTGGCTCGACGGCGCCCTGGGCACCATCACGGCTTTGGGCGGCCTTGGGTTTTTGTGTGTGGGGCGCCTGGTTACTTCCCGCATGGTGGGGCGTGCTCAGGAGGAAGTTAACCAGTTCGACGACGCCTTACTGCTGGACCTGTGTGGCGCGGCGCTGCATAGTGGCGCCAGTATCCCCAGGTGCCTGGAGGCGCTGGGGTTTGCCTGTGAAATCAAGGATTTTGGGTTTGTGGCGCGGGCGCTGGAAATTGGGGCGAGTTGGGATGAAGCTTGGAGCCTGGCTGCGCCAAATCGGGCTGGCTATAAGGCACTTAGTCAATGTTTAGCGCCGGCCTGGCTGGTTGGGGCCAACCCGCTACCGATGCTTGAAGCTTGGGCACAAACCCTACGTGATCAGCGTGAAAGCCAGGCTAGCGCGGATGCTAACCGGTTGGCGGTGCGGCTGGTGTTGCCGCTGGGGCTGTGTCATTTACCGGCCTTTATTTTGTTGGCGATTGTGCCGGCCGTGGTTTATTTGGGCCGCAGCGTGCTTGCCGGCGCCTAACTGGTTGCCCCACTTAACTAACTTACTGCCACCTAATTGGCTGAAACTCCCAACTGAGTGGTGCGCCGGCCCAGATTAGCGAGCCGGCAAAGACTGCCGTGCCTCCGGCCGCTGGCGCGCCGGCTAAAACTGCCCTGCCTCCGACCGCTGGCGCCCCGGCCCACAAGCCCCCTGTATCTGCGTGAATCTTGCCGGTGTGGCTTTTGATCCGCAGCCCGTCTGCTCTCTTTCGCCTTTTCTCTTTGCAGCTGCCGCTGTGCCTACAAGTGACGCTGCCAGCTGCTGATGCCTCTGCTGGCCCCCGGCAACCACGCCTTGTTCCCTGAGCTTTTCTAATATGTAGGTTTTCTAGTGCCTCGCGGTCTGCTGGCGGCGTCATCGCTTATGCCTTTTTGAGCACAGGTGGGGAACAAATTTCCTCCTACAGCCCCTATCCACAGGCTGCAAGCAGCTGCTAGCCAAGGCGCCACAAACTGTTTACGGGCTGGCCAAGCAGGCCACCCATCCAGTCGAAACTGCCCCAAATTAGGGCAAAAGGAGGAAACCATGGAGCAGGTACACGAGCGGCCGCCTGCGTCTCCAACGCCTGGCAGCCAGCCAGTCAAGGAGGTAAAGGAGGCTACGGAGACCCAGTGCGTTAAGCCTGAAGGTGATACCCAGGGCGATAAGCGCCTAGATCTTGAAGCCGGTATGGCCACAGCCGAGTACGCCATTGGCACTGTGGCAGCCGCAGCCTTTGCGGGGCTGCTACTGGCGATTATTCGCTCTGGTGGGCTACGCCCAATGATCGAGTCGCTACTATCTAGCGCACTGAGCGTGTCCTGATGGGCCTGGGCGGACTAAACGGCCGCCTACAGCTTATGCCAAGGTGGCGGCGCAAGCCCTTAAATACTTGCGCCGCCACCGCTCCCCAGGGTTTAGGTGTGCGCTGTGGGCGCAGGCGAAGCTGCGCCCTCGCCTGCACTGGCAGGGCTAGTTGCAACTGCCGGGGCATGGTTACCGCTGAACTAGCCTTAACTTTGCCAGCAGTTATAGCTGTGCTAGCACTAGTGCTGGGCTTGGCTGCTGTAGGCGTCAGACAGGTGCGGGCAGTGGGCGCAGCCAATGCGGCGGCTAGAGCCCAATTGGCGGGTGAGGATCCTTATGCGGCAGCGGCTAGGGCTTATAGCGCGGCCCAAATCAGTGTTAGTGGAGAATGTGCGCAGGCCAGCGTGTCACTGCCGCCCATCCTAAACATGCTGGGGTGGACTATTCGGGCTAGCGCCTGCGCCCCACGGGAGCAGCCATGAACCAGCCTGGTCAAAACAAAGCCCGCAGCTGGGAGCAGGGCTCTGGCACGGTACTGTCACTGGCTTTAATCGCTTTAGCGTTGCTGCTTTCTGGGGTAATCGCCCTAGTGGCGGCGGCCTATAGTGGCGCCGCTAAAGCTCAAAGCGCAGCTGACCTGGCCGCCCTGGCTGGTGCTCAAGCGCTTAATGATCCGCTAGCTGCCGGTGGAGCGCAGCCTTGCCAACAAGCCGGCAAGGTTGCTAGCGACAATCAAGCTAGCCTCAAGCAATGCTTAATCGAGGGTCAAGACCTGATAGTGCGGGTATCAAGGCCACTAAATCTGGGGCCTTGGCATCTAGTTGCTAACGCCGCCGCTAAGGCTGGCCCAGACCCAAACCAACAGCCCTAGCATTAAGTTGCGCTGCAACCGCTGCTAGCTATCTGGTCAATGCTAACTATCTGGTCAACTAATATTTATGACCTATTGATCGTGTTGCCGGCACTCTGTTATGCTGACAATCGCAGGTGTTGCACAGCATATTTTATTTTGATTGCCAATCTACCTCGAATAGATGCTGCATAGAGACTATATGAAACTGTGTCTGTCGTAGTGTTGGCTGAAAGTAAACGTTTTCCACATAAATAGTGCGAATGGAGCGGAATCTTGATTTGGTCAATTATTGTTGGCGGCTTTGTAGGTTTTGTTGCAGGTGTGATTACCAGAAAAGGCGGCTCGATGGGGATACTCTCCAACGTTGTCGCAGGTTTAATAGGCTCATTTGTGGGTCAAAAACTGTTGGGTACCTGGGGGCCAGCTCTGGCTGGTATGGCTTTAATTCCCTCTATTGTGGGTGCAGTAATTGTTATCGCTATAGTCGCATTATTCTTTGGGGGAAAATCCTAACAATTTTTCTCCAAAAATATTATCCTAAAAGCTAACTACCATCTAAAAAGGAGTACGATTATGTCGATCAAGGACAGCATCAACCACGCCAAGGCTGAAGCCAAGGAAGTTGTGGGTAAGGTTACCGGCGACAAGAAGACGGAAGCTGAAGGCGCTGCGGAAAAGTTCGCTGACAAGGTTAAGGACGCCGTTGAGGACGTCAAGGACTCTGTAGAGGGCGCAATCGAAGGCGTTAAGAACGCCGTACACAAGGACGAGAAGTAATTTTCTAGCTCCTTACGCCGCTATAACCATTATTTTTCGGCACAAATGCCTGCCCGGTAAAATACTGGCATAACATAGCGATCAGAAAGCAGTAAGTTGTATAGCTTGCTGCTTTCTATTTTTAGGCATCTGCCAGGTATAAGGTACGCGCCAAGCTAACCCGTTTAGTTAGCGCGGCAGTATCAATATTGGTGGTTGAAAGCGGGGGCAGGTCATGCACAAAATCACGTAGATTCTGCGCCGCCTGGGCAGCCGCCAACTGGGCCTGTTGGGCCTGGCCAGCGCTAGATTTGCGCCATACAGAAGCCAACACGTCAAAACCAAACCGGGAAATTTCCCGCGATAACTCATGCCAACCCACTAGGCTAGCGGCGTCGTCGGCCCGTGCCCCAGCCAAAACCGTACCGGACTGAGACAGCTCAAAAGCCAGGTTGCGCCGGTGCGTGGAGGCCGCCAAAGTATCTAGCTCAGCGTGAGCCGCGTCGTCGAGAACAGCTGTAATAGCCCGCAAAACCGCGCGATATTGGCGCCGCACCAACAAGATCGGGGCATGGCGGCCCACCAGCCAAATCGCCAGTAGGGCTGTGGTTGCGCCCACCAAAGTCTCTAGTAGGCGATCGGCAAACAGTAGTGAAGTGGAGTAGTGGGCGGTGGGCGGAAGCATCTGCATCGAGTAGGTGGTGATGAAGAAAACCGCCACCGCATAGTTACGCTTCGCCGTTAGATTCATTCCCAGCAGGCAGGCGAAAATAATTACCAGCTTGGTCCACGGCTCCAACCCCAGCGTCATTATTGCCAAAGCGCTAATTAAACCCAGGCTAGTGCCAACTACGCGGTGCAGCGCCCGCACCGACATATCCATGCGACTAGTGCCGTTTTGCAGCACAATCAGGGCGCTAAGCACCGCCCAAGAAGTATGTGCGGTGGGCGAAAAAAACATAGAGGTGGTGGCCAGCAGCACCGCAATCAGTGCTCGCACCGCCGTTAACCAGGGGCGAGAGCCCTTATGGAAAGCCCGGCGCAGCAAGTAGCTTGGGCGAGGTCGGCCCAGGGGGGTGCGTAAAAAATGTGAGCCAGTGGCCTGGTTTTGGGCTGGAAAAGACTCGCTTTGCAGCCCCAGCACCAGGCGCCTATGCAGGCGACGCAGGCGCGAATGCAGCTGGCGTGAAGCGGCAGTGTGGGGGCGCTCGTTGGCGGTGCGTGCGCTACGTAGGGTGTACCAGGCCTCATTCACCGCGCTATAGGCGGCTGAGCGTTGCGGTCCGCGCTCATATTGGGGTTTGTCAAAGCTGGCTTCATAGTCGGCGACGGCGGCCTCTGCAGTGGCGATTGCCTCGCGGGCGGGGGAGTTGGGGTGCCAGGCAATCAAGGCAATCGAGGTTAAAGCAGCAAATAGGAAAGCCAGGGAGTTAACCGAAACAATTGTTTCTAGTGCGCTTGAATGGGTGGAGGCCATATAAATCCCATAAGCCCCAGCAAACACCGTGTTTGTAGGCCCCGGTGGGCCCACCATCAGGGCGTGCCACACCCATACGGTCGAAAAAGTCATGGCCGTGATTAATGGGGGCAGAAGCCAAGGATAGGGGGCTGCGTACCAACCCAAGAAGAAAAAACCTAGGGATACCAGGGCGTTAATGACCATGGAGACAGTGCGCCGTCGTAGTGGCTCCTCACGCCCAACATTGGCGCACTGGGCCCCGAGCAAACCCAAAGTGGCCTGGGAAGGGCTCAAAACCAGGGCGCAACCAAGTAGTCCGACGCATACTGTGGCAGTCCAACGCGCGGCACGGTGCCAGCTAGGGCCGGAATTAATGGCGGTTAGTGAAGACCAAAACCAGCGGTGCCCACGCCCTAACTTTCGGCGTGAGTCTAGCCAAGCAGCTGACAGTGAGTTTGGTGGTGAGGGGGAGTCTTTGGCTGAGCCCACAGGCTCAGGATAGGACATAAAGTTAAAAGTGTGTCAGCTCACATCAAATAGTGGGAATGATTCACCCCCTAGCAAAGTTGAGCTAGGTGGACTCAAGAAGAGAGTTGACAGGTACTGACTCAACTTGAATACTTGAGTAAAGACATTACAGACAGAACAAACAAGGAGCACAAACTTATGGCACGCGCTGTGGGTATTGACCTAGGAACCACCAACTCTGCTATCTCTGTCCTCGAAGGCGGGGAGCCCACCATCATCCCTAACGCTGAAGGCGGCCGCACTACCCCTTCAGTAGTAGCTTTCTCCAAGGCCACCGGCCCTGACGCCAAGCCCGAGATTCTGGTTGGCAACATTGCCAAGCGTCAGGCGGTAACCAACGTTGACCGCACCATCTCCTCCGTCAAGCGCCACATGGGCACTGACTGGAAGGTAAACATTGACGGCAAGGACTACAACGCCCAGCAGATTTCGGCCTTCATCCTGGCCAAGCTAAAGGCCGACGCCGAAGCTTACCTGGGTGAGCCCGTCACCAACGCGGTTATCACCGTCCCCGCCTACTTCAACGACGCTCAGCGTCAGGCCACCAAGGACGCCGGTACCATTGCCGGCCTCAAGGTTGACCGTATCGTCAACGAGCCCACCGCAGCCGCCCTGGCTTACGGCCTCGAAAAGGGTAAGGAAGACGAGCTCATCTTGGTATTCGACCTCGGTGGCGGTACCTTCGACGTCTCCCTGCTTGAGGTTGGTAAGGACGACGACGGCTTCTCCACCATTCAGGTGCGCGCCACCGCCGGTGACAACCGCCTCGGTGGTGACGACTGGGATGACCGTATCGTCAAGTGGCTGATCGACCGCGTAAAGTCCAACACCGGTGTAGACCTGTCCAAGGACAAGATCGCCATGCAGCGTCTACGTGACGCCGCTGAACAGGCCAAGAAGGAACTGTCCAGCGCCATGAGCACCACCATCAACCAGCAGTACCTATCCATGGGCCCCGACGGCACCCCGATCCACCTGGACGAGAAGCTAACCCGCGCCCAGTTCGAGGAAATGACTGCTGACCTGCTAGAGCGCACCAAGCTGCCGTTCCACAAGGTAATCGAGGACGCCGGCGTCAAGGTCAGCGACATCGACCACGTGGTGCTGGTAGGTGGATCCACCCGTATGCCCGCCGTCAGCGACGTTGTCCGCCAGCTGACCGGTGGCAAGGAGCCCAACAAGGGCGTTAACCCCGACGAGGTTGTGGCCATCGGTGCCGCCCTGCAGGCTGGTGTTATCCAGGGTGACCGCAAGGACGTGCTGCTGATCGACGTGACCCCGCTGTCCCTGGGTATCGAAACCAAGGGTGGCATCATGACCAAGCTGATCGAGCGCAACACCGCCATCCCGGCTCAGCGCAGCGAGATCTTCTCCACCGCTGAAGACAACCAGCCTTCCGTGCTGATCCAGGTCTACCAGGGTGAGCGTGAGTTCGCCCGCGACAACAAGCCGCTAGGCACCTTCGAGCTGACCGGTATCGCCCCGGCCCCGCACGGTGTGCCCCAGATCGAGGTTTCCTTCGACATCGACGCCAACGGCATCGTGCACGTGTCCGCTAAGGACAAGGGCACCGGCAAGGAGCAGTCTATGACCATCTCCGGTGGCAGCGCCCTGCCCAAGGAGGACATCGACCGCATGATCAAGGAAGCCGAAGCTCACGCCGCCGAGGACAAGAAGCGCCGCGAAGAGGCTGAGACCCGCAACGCCGCTGAGCAGCAGGCCTACGCCATCGAGAAGCTACTGCGCGAGAACAAGGACAAGCTGCCCGAGGACGTCCACTCCGAGGTTTCCGCAGCTGTTGACGAGCTGAAGAAGTCCCTTGAGGGCGACGACATCAACGCCGTACGCACCGCTCAGGACAAGCTCAACGAGGTAGGCCAGAAGATCGGTCAGGCCCTGTACGCCTCCGAGCAGGCTGGTCCCGCCGCTGGCAGTGGTTTCCCTGGCGCCTCCGCTGGCTCTCAGCCCAAGGCCGACGACGACATCGTTGACGCCGAAATCGTTGATGACGAGGAAAACAAGTGAGCACTGAGCCCTCAAACGAGGACCTACAGGCCCTAGCTGACCAGGTTAACGAGGCCTTCGCTGAGGCTGACGTAACCGACGCCGTCGACGCCGCCAACCAGGCCGCCCAGGACGCGGCTGACGCGGCCCAAGACGCAGCCGACGCCGCCCAGGAGGCGGCCGACGCTGGTCAGGTCAGTGCTCAGGAGCTACAGGTCAAGCTAGACGAGACCACGGACCAGCTGGCCCGCGCCCACGCTGACCTGTACAACCTGCAGCAGGAGTACAACGCCTATGTGCGTCGCTCTCGCGAACAGGCTGCCTCTCACCGCGAAGCCGGTGCCCAGCAGGTCACTGAAGCACTAATCCCGGTCTTGGATGAGATCGAACTAGCCCGCCAACACGGGGACCTGGTTGGTTCCTTTGAAGCGGTGGGCAGCAAAATTGAGAACATCTTGAAAGACAAGTTCTCACTTACCCGCTTTGGCCAGGCCGGGGACGTATTCGACCCCAACCTGCATGAAGCCCTGATGGCAGTGGATTCCACTGAAGTCACCGAACCTACGGTGAACCTGGTGATCCAGCCCGGTTACATGCTCGGCGAGCGCGTGGTCCGCCACGCTCGCGTGCAGGTCGCCAACCCGGCCTAAGCACCATGCAAATAACGACGGCGCAGGTGAGCTTTTACCTGCGCCGTCGCTATAAAAAATAAAGTCGCTAAAGAAAAAGCGACAACCAAAAAAGCGACAACCAAAAAGAAACTATTAATGACTTTCCCCTTATTTAGGAGGTGGGGACCACATTATGGCCAGTCAAGACTGGATGACTAAGGATTTTTACGCGGTACTAGGCGTTGCTAAAGACGCTGACGCCACCGCCATCAAGAAGGCTTACCGCAAGCTAGCCAGGCAGTACCACCCGGATCGTAACGCTGACAATCCCGAGGCTGCGAAGAAGTTCAAAGAGGTCAGCGAGGCCTATGCGGTGCTCTCTAATGAGCAAGACCGCAAGCAATATGATGCTATCCGTTCCATGGCTGGTGGCGGTGCGCGCTTCACCTCCGGTTCAGGTGGGGCCAACGCAGGCTTTAATGACCTGTTTGGCTCCATGTTTGGTGGTGGCGCAGGCTCAGGCGGTTTCGCTGGCGGCACGGCTGGCGCAGACATCAACATTGATGACCTGATGAAAATGTTCGGCGGCTACTCCTCGCCTACGCGTGGTCGCGACGGACGCCCTGGGCCTTTCAACTTCAGCTTCTCACGCCCCAAGCGCGGCCAGGACGTGGTTACCGACGCCACGCTGGAATTCCGTGACGCCGTCAACGGCACCATGGTGGAAATTACTGCTGATGGGCGGGCTGTTAAGGTGCGTATCCCGGCGGGCGTTAAGGACGGGCAAAAGATCCGTCTGCGCGGTAAAGGCCGCCCCGGCACCGACGGCGGCGACGCCGGCGACATGGTGGTTAACATCAAGGTTCGCCCCCACCCGGTGTTTAAGCAGGATGGTAAAGACCTGCGCCTGAGTGTGCCGATCTCCCTGAAGGAAGCTGCCCTGGGCGGCATCGTTGAGGTACCTAACTTTGACGGCACTTTCAGTAAGATTAAGGTCAAGCCGGGCACGTCGTCGGGAAGCGTGGTGCGACTGCGCGGAAAGGGTGCCCACACCCCCAAGGGTAACACTGACCTGCTGGTCACCTTGGAAGTTGCGGTGCCCAAGCAGCTATCTGCCGAGGCCCGTAAGGCTCTGGAAGAATTCGACGCCGCCATGGGTGACGCCGACCCGCGCGCTAAGCTCAAAGAAGCGGTATCCAAGTGAAACGCCGTGGCCAGGGGATCGGCTCACTAGAGCCTGACGCCCGCCACCGGGCCGTATATGTGGTGTCTGCGGCCGCACAAATGGCCGGGATGCACCCACAAACGCTGCGCCAATATGACCGCCTGGGCTTAGTTAGTCCCAGGCGGGCACGCGGGCGTGGACGGCGTTACTCATATAGCGACGTCGAAAAACTGCGCTATATCCAAACTCTCAGCCAAGCTGGAATTAACTTAGAGGGGATCCGCCGGATTTTGCTGCTCGAAGAGCAAAACGCTGCCCTGCAGGCAGAAAATCGCATTTTGCGTTGGCGTATTAACGCAGGTGCGCGCGTTTTTGCGGCGGGTAGTGATGGTGAAGTACAAGTCACTGTGCAACGCGGATCCAGACGAAACTAAGGTTTTCGAGTTAGGCTAAGGGGGAGTCCATCAGGGCTAACCCATAACTGGGTATTAAAAGCCCTAAGAAAATCTAACTGGAGGCAGACTTTTATGACCGACTACAACCAGGTTCCCCAGCCCCAGCAGCCCTACGGTGCTCCGGCTCCCGCTAATGATATCCCTGCCCCCGCAGGTGCCTACTACGGTGCCCCCTCTGCTCAGACCGCTGCCGGTGGCGTACAGCTAGACGCCTACGGTAACCCGATTGTGGCCGCCAGCGCTCCGGCTGTTGGCTACGACCCCAACGCTTACGCCGCTCAGCAGGGCTACGGCGCTTACCCCCAGGCCGGCCCGGCCCAGCCCAGCCCGATTGGCGCGCTGTTCGACTTTGGTTTCAAGCAGTCCTTTGCCCTAACCGGCGCCAAGCTGGCCAACCTGACCATCACCGTCACCGCTGTCTTCGCCTGGCTGATCTGTGCGGGTGCTGCTGCTAACTCCAAGATCGTGTCGGTGTTCTTCAACAGCTACATTTACGGTGGCTACGCCAGCGGCGGCGACTCGAACGGCTTTGTGGCCTTCCTGATCTCTTTGCTGCTGGGCTTCTTGCCCACCGTAACCGCGATTGTGCTCGGCCGCCTGTTCGTGGAGAACGTGGTTGCTAACGTCAAGCAGGAGCAGGTTGCTAGCGAGACCCTAGAGCTGCTGCGTCAGGCCAAGTGAGCGATTACCAAACTGAGGACGGCCAGCCCAAATACGGGGTTCGTTTGAACCCTCAGGAGCTGGCCGTTCTGCGTGAAAAGCAGGCTCGCGAGGCTGAGCGTGAGCGTGAGGCTAAGGCGCGGCGTCTGGCTGAGCGTCGGGCTAAACGCCGCGCTGCTAAGCGCGATTTTGCTACCGCTGAGGCGGAGTATGTTAGGCGGGCCCGCGAACGCGAACGTGAGCGCGAAGCTGAAAATGAGGGCCACTTTGAACATGAAAGCCTGGCCGGACCCGAGGGGCTGAGCGATCATGAGGCTGAGCATGGCCATGAGGGCCAGGCCGGGCGTGAAGGCCAGGCCGGGCGTGAGGGGCGCTCTGACCACGTTTATGACCGCTATGACAACATAACCGGAAGCTATAGTTACTGGTCTGACGATAAGGATCGCGCTGACCATGAGGGGCGCAAGTCTTCTCGTGATGAGGGGACGCGCGCTCCAGGCCGCTCGGCTGTCCGTGAGGGCTATAACGTTACTAACGACGACGACGAAGCATCTGGGCACTACCGCCTGGCTCCCGGGGGTCGTTTTGTCTACCGGGCTGTACCCCGTAAGAAGAAGCAACGCGGCCGCTGGCGTCTGTTTATTATCGGCGTGTTCATGATGCTAGTGGTGCCTATGGTGACCCTGGCTGGCTCTTGGTTGTACCTGACGGGAGGCCCTGGTTCCTTTAAGGCTGGGCAGCTGCTGCCCGAGTCTGGGCAGGTGGCCTTGGAGGCCAAGACTAACTACATGCTCTACTCTCTGACCACAAGGGACGTTGATAGCTGTAGCGTGAGCGATCCAGCTGGCAAAGCGGTGGCCTATAAGGAAGGTAGTTCGAAGTTCCCGCCGGGAAGTTTTACCTCAACCACTGCTGGCACCTATGTGATTAAGTGTCAAAACACTAAGGACACCAAGGTGGTGGGGCCGCCTATGCACATAGAGCGTTTAGATACTTTGTCTATTGTGACCAACCTGGGCTTTGGCGTGGCCATAGCTGGCGTTTGGGTGACTATCGTGGGCTGGCGTAGGGCCCGCGCCCGAGGGCGCAAATAGACGCCAATAGATACGCCTGCGCCCGCCAAAATTTGGCGGGCGCATTTATTTTGGCTTAATGCTGACGATAAAAGCTGATGGTGATCGCAGGTTTTTTGTCTACCAGTTCTAGAAATTTAATTAAAACCTTTATTGGGTTCATAGTTTTGGGGGTGTAATCGAGATTTGGAGCCACGTATGTGTTAGAGACTCAAGTTAATGGCATTAAGATGTGGCGTGGGCAAAATGGTCAGGGTCCTCCCCTGCTTTGCGTTCGAATATTCTACTTAGCATGATGAGTTCAGTCAGGTATCATCTCAGTATATGCACGCAGGTGAGCGTGTTGATTTCGTCTTGCACCAGATCCTTACCCACGCGTGCGTTAGGCGGCACGGCAGGTATCAATGATGTCCTGATGATGCTATAGGTGACCTCTAAGACAACGTACTTGTCGCTGGTGAACATGTCGAGTATCTAGCGTTACTGACGTGGCGTCAGCGGACAAGGACTGGTATGTAACATCCATCCTACGGCCCTTGTACAAGGAGGTCCGTTACCCGTCCATGCCGGGATTGAGTCGTTATTGGATGTGGCATGTGGTGCTCGTCGATAGTGTTGCCGGCCAGGTGGCGATGTGAAAGGAATCCGTGAGTGTTATTGCGCTGGGGGAGTTCTTCGGTGGCAGCGCACTTGAAACTGACAAATCCGTCCATTGTGACAATCGCAACACTGTCGTGGTGGATTCGGTGCTGATAGGCGAGCCAGGTCTTGAAAAACCTGCTTGTAGACATCCCGTAACTACGCCCATAAGCTGACAGGGGTAGCTGTGATCGCGGATGGAGTCAAATTCAGGATGACGGTGATGGCTGGATTCTAGTGGTGGTTGCAACACGGTCTGATTGATTGGAGTGTGTTGTGG
>ERZ773046.60-NODE-60-length-73061-cov-5.613539_pt1 | contig 73061 bp, 91 predicted proteins | sample MGYA00580634_ERZ773046 | MGnify/ENA primary metagenome ERZ773046 (study PRJEB29015, sample SAMEA2738127) | human oral metagenome | biome: human oral; feature: human-associated habitat; material: saliva | place: China | collected 2159 ... | reverse complement strand
ATGCGTTTTGCTGAATCGTCTGGGCGGGCACAGCCCGCGAAAACCACCGAAAGCCGAAGACCATTTCTGGTCTTTTTATTTTGCATAGAGATTCGAAGCTAGATGGCTGTACGAGCCTACGGATGACTTCGTAATGTGGTTTAGGTATATTTATATTAGAGTTAATTAAAAGCCCACTGACCATTGCAGAAATGCATCTGAAGAGTGGGGCTTTTGGTCTTATTTTGTAGGTACTCCTTTTTGCTTACATAACTTTTGATACATGAGAATCATATCGTTTAATGACACACGAGGGTCTGCATATTTGCTTACATCGAGATTTCGTTCTAGACCATTTCGAATCATTTGCATTTGACCCCAATGATAAACACGGTCTGCGTAAAGTGATACATTAACACCTCGATCTAGACCTACTCTGATTTCATTCAACTGAAAGTCATCGAAGTCTTGTTGTTCATATATGTGCATCAATGTATCTATTGACATGTTATTCATTAATTTCATCTATGATTCTCCTTTATAGTATACACGATATGGTGAGTGGTTTAGAACGTAATTTTTACCAAACTCGTCGATTGACATGATGTTGTTTTGTCTACATGACAGTTCGTATGCATAACCTAATCTAGCTAAGTCTAAATAATCGCCATCGACGTATTTATCAAATTGCTCGCCTGATCTAAGTAGGTGATAAATCATTTCCATTAAGTATTGATTGTATTGAACGAATGCGTATTTGTCAACTTCAAGATTTTTCACCAGACCATTACGAATAAAATTCATTTGTAAGTAATTGAACTCAGGGTTAGCGTATTTGCTAATATTGATACCGTCTTCATAACCGAATTCAAGTTGCTTCTTTTGTGAATCGTTATATTCGCAATTATAAAATGCTTCATATGATGCAAGAATTGATTCGAACGATAAATTATTTGATAATTTCATCGTATTTCTCCTTTGTATAGTAAGGGGCACGTCTTAGAATATGCTCACGAGCAGCATCACTAAAGCGTGTTAATATACGATACCTATGCAATAGAGAATCATGATACGCTAACAAAACCTCTACACTTAGTTTCCCATTCGTGCTAAACTTATCAATGTCGAAGTCGTCGTCAACCATCATTAATTCGTATAATAATTGCATAAATATCCCTGGATATTGAATATGCGCGTAAACGCTGACGTCAAGACCTGATTCTAAACCTAGTAGAATTTGATCAAGCTGCACTGGCATAAAACCTTGAGCTCTATATGCTTGCATTTGAGATTCAATTGTTAGATTGTTTGATAGCTTCATTTTCTAATTGCACCTTTGTCATTCTTTTTCGTTTCTGTCTTAATAGTTTCTCATCTAGTAACTTATCATAAACTTTAAGAGCTTCTTTTTGTGTGAGTTTTCGACTCTCATATCGACTCACATCTAATTTTCGTTCACGACCTGCACGAATTAATTGCGCTCGCTCTTCAGTTGTGTCATAATCAAGATGCTTTGAAATATCGACACCGTTATTTAAACCACGCAACACTTCTTTCATGATTGTCCAATCGTAAACAGGGTTTGCATACTTACTAATATCTAAACCTCTATCGAAACCTTTTCTTAAATAACTAAGTTGCATAGAATTATAACATTTACCGTAACGTCGTTCGAAAGATTGAATCGTTGACTCGAACGACAAGTTATTTGTGAGTTTCATTAATAGTGACTCCATTCGTATTCTTCTTCATCTGTCATATAGTGTCTTAGAGTTAAATCTTCTGCAATACCTTGTAACTCAAGACCGCTGTGTTCATCCAACGTTGCAATGTCTATATACTTAGATACGTTAATATGATTTCGCTGCAATTGAAATAGCCACTCCATCGTCCAAAAGTCATACTTCACTTGCGCGTATAATTGCATATCAAAACCGTAACTTTCTATTTCTAACAACAATCTTATTTTATCTTTATCAAAATTAAGTTCTTTATATTTAGCTTTTGCTTTCTTTAAATCAACGTTGTTTGATTTAGCACGCTTCTCAATGTTGTGTCGACGCTTTTGACCTAGCATTCTTCGACGCTTCTTACGCATTTCAATATATGGTATCGTGGGGTCGTCATATTTAGTAACATCGAGACCAAGTTTGAGACCGTATCGAATTACACCGAGTTGGTGTTTCGAGTATAAGTCAGTATCTATGTATGATTTCATGATTGCGTCAATCGATAAGTTATTCTTTAATCTCATTTTGCGTTATTCTCCAATCGTGTCGAGATATTCTAAATAAGAATTTATAGTTTGCGTAGACAAGTTATGATTCTTTGAAAAGATATACTCTTCTATTGTATATCTAATTTCTTGACGTGTTGAAGTCTCATTAGCAAAAGGTCGCATGTCGAAACCTAGAGTGATACCGTCTCTAAGAGCTCGCATTTTCTCGTACGAAAAGTTAGCATTTCCAAATAAGTCTATAGCAATCTTCTTATTAACGCTATCGACTAAAAACTCAGCTTGACGATAGTCAAAACCATAGTCGATTAACGCCTGATGTAATGCGCTTTTACTAATATTATTTATTAATTTCATACATACTCGCCTTTCTCTATTTCCATAAATCTTTAGTAGTAATGTGTTTGTTAAGTATTTTCTCAGTACGGCGTTCTGCTTCAAACGTATTAATTGTCGGATCTGCTACTGCTGAGACGTCATAACCTTGCTCCAAAAGAATTCGAATAAGAGCCATTTTTCTCGAATCGACGCACATGTGTGCATATTTACTTACGTCGACATGTCGTTCTAGACCTTTCTTGATTTGTCTCATTTGACCAACGTCGAACGTTGGCTTAGCATAGATTGATACATTAAGGTTTTCAGCTAGACCTTGTCGAATTTCGTCCATTTGATTGAATGCAAATTTCGGATTGCTAAACACACTAATGTCAAGACCTTGTTTAAACCCATATCTTAATTCTTTTAATTGTAAGTTATCATATTTGCAATCATATATTTCTTCGTATGATTGTGTTAAGTTTTCAAACGTCATGTTAGTTATCAATTTCATCACTTATTCACCATACATTAGTTGTCTTCTTATATCACTCATTTGTTTTCGTGGTATTTTTGGATCCGCATAACTTGTCACATCGATGCCTGCTTCGAGACCTTCTCGAATTTCTCTCATTTGTAACCACTTGAACTCAGGTTTTGCGTATATAGAAACATCAATGCCTTTGTAGAGACCTTTTCTAATCTCAATCAACGACGGTAAATTTAGTTGTTTCATATGTTCAACGGGTAGTACTAAACCTGCAACTGCGATTTGCCTTGTTGTTTCTAACTGTTTATAATTATAACATTCTTTAGCATGTCGAAATAAATCGACACCTGCTTCTAAACCGAGTCTTGCTTCTCTCATTCTCCAATGCGCTTGCAATCTTGCGAATTTGTCAAGAGGAAATTGTTGATTGTAGCATAGCATTAATTCTGCTAATTCAAGAGTGTTATATGATCTATTGTAAAGTTCTTCGAAACTTCTAATAATAGATTCAAAACTTACATTATTCTTTAATTTCATATATACGTAGCAATCCTTCGTTTTCTATAACTATATCGATCATAAGCCCTACATTGTTAATTTGTCTAGGCGTAAAGGTTGTATCGATATGCGGTAACAAATCTAACCCATTTTGCAAGTATGAAATGATTACACGAGATTGAGCAGAATCGTAACCAAGATCAAAACATTTCAATAATAAGCTTTCATTTGATAAGTTATTCATTAATTTCATACACATAACCTCTCATCATCAATTTTCTCGTTTGTAGGGATACATTCTTAACATTTTAAGTTCGTGAAACGTTAATGCTTTAACTTTCTTAAGTCGTAAATAATACTGATGCAGTGTTAATAATTTATTTAGATTTAATTTATCACTGACAACGCATTGCTCAAGATCAGCTCCAGCAGCAAGTAATAACTTAGCAAGATTCATTAAGTTAGCACTATGTACTTTCTTTGCATAAATTGATACGTCGAGACTTTGCTCTAAACCTTCTTCAATTTGTCTTAATTGAAACTTATCAAAACCTTGGTCAGCATACATGTCTAATAGAGCATCGATTGACAAGTTAGTCTTTAATTTCATAGTTTAACCACCTTTGTTAACGAAAACGTGATGCGACTACATCAAGAACAGCTGATGAAACATGATTGTGTGATGATAACCAGACTCTTTCTAATTCTTCATCAGATTTATATGCAACTCGAGAATCATGTTTATGTTCCTTATATAAATCGATTAATGTATTGACGTCTAATTTGTCAAACATAAAACATGAACGAACGTCGATGTTTGCATACAAAAGTACTCGTATTAGATCCATAGTGTAGAACGAATATTGAGGTTTAGCATAAATGGTCACATCAATATTTTCTGATAACCCTCTTTCGATGCATATCAATTGATAATTATTAAAACTTTGAGAGCGATATGTTTCAAGTAATGCATCTTTTGATAGATTATTCATTAATTTCATCTTGTCGCGCCTCTTCTGCATATTGCAAACATTTACTCAAGTTCATAAAATGACCCATACTGTCAATCTCGTATGGACTCATGTCTGTGTCAACGTATGGTAATAAATCTAAACCGTATTTGCGTAAATGTGAAAGAATTTCTTCCGATTGAACATCATCGAAACCTAAAGATGTGCATTTCGCTAATACACTTTCATCACTCAAGTTGTTTATCAGCTTCATTCTAAATCAATCCTTTACTCGTAATATAAGTCTACTCCATAAACATTTCTACAATGACTCTTATAGTCGTGTTCTAGACCAATGTCGTCTAACGAACCGTCTTCTAAGAAATATATATCGAGATCTTCTTCTTCAATAGCAAATTGAATAAGCATATCGAGATGCTTTGAAGAAATAGTAGGGTTTACGCAGTCGTCAATGTCTATACCGTACGACAACGCGTCAATTAACACATTAATTTGTTTCTCGTTATACCCTTGTTCTCTATATAAATTTTTAAATGCTTCGTCACTTAAATTATTTCTAAATTTCATACTTACACCTCATTTGGCTCTGATGCTGCGAACAACTTACAAGCTTCTCTGTAACTTAGTTTCTCATTTAAAAGTGGCTCAGGGTTCCAATTGTACAATAAACATTTTTTTGCATATCTCATAACGTACCACGGATATTTGGAATCAGCATAGATTCGAACGTCTAGACCGCGCTCTAAGCCGTCTTTGATTTCGATCATCTGATTTAATTCCATGTCAGCATTAGCGTATAGTGTTACGTCGAGATCATGATCTAAACCATCTAAAATCATATTTAGCTGACGAGTAGTCAGTCTCGGATCGATAAACGGAGAAACATCAAAACCTTTTTCATAATCAGATCTTAATATTTCTAAATGACCTGTCGTGTACACAGTATTATATTTTTCTTCATAGTACTTAATCATATTCTCAAATGCAATATTATTTATCAATTTCATGTCTACACACTCCGCTTCATATTATAATTATCATAACACATTTCATCGTTATGTACATACGTGCATAATAAATAGACCTTAAGAATATCACTGAGTGAACTTCAAAAGGTCTATTGAGAATTAGTAGTAACCGAGTAAGTGTCGAACATAAATATCGTTATCAAGTTCTAAACTTGCGACGTCTAAAACTCCGTTGTTATCAAAATACTGTGTTATATCCTCATCATTTTCTAAGAAACGATTTAATATATCCATATGCTCAGCACTTACGTTGATAGTTACATAATTTTCTAAATGTAAACCATATTTCACACTATACATTAATTCTTCAATTTGATTGTTATTATAACCTTGAGCACGATATGATTCTTCAATTACTTCTCTAGTTAAATTATTCTTCAATTTCATTGTTGAGCCTCTCTTTACCAAAAACTGTGTGAGCAATATTGATAACGTTCGAAATTGCTAAAAGCGTATTCTAATTCTTCAATATCAAGAGTATTATCATCAAAGAAGTATTCATCTTGAATATCGTCACTTATTTCTGAAAGCTCAATTAACATATTCATATGTTCACCGCTTATCTCAAGTGACATGAGACTAATAACTTCTAATTCGTTGTCTAGCATCCACATTAATGCTTCAATTTGTTCTTCATCGTAACCTTGATTACGATATGATTCTTCGAATGCTTCTCTAGTTAAATTATTCTTTAATTTCATGTGTATATACCTCTTTTATTTGTTAACTTGATAATAACATAATGACCAATTATGTACATATGCGTAATAAAAAGACTAGTTTAGCGCATCAACGATTGATGATAAAACTAGTCTTTGAGTGATTACAAATCTTCAGCAATTGCGTCTAACATTCTTCGATATTCTTCGTTATATCCATCGCATAACGCTTTCATTTCAGTAACAGCATTTGTAATTTTATCTAATATTGCTTGTGTATGAACGTGTTGACCTGTATTAAAATCTTTTGCTAGTATGTCTTGTAACTCATCTGATATGTGGTACTCACTTCGAGTCTTAACGTAAGGTCGCACTTCTGCATAAATTTCTTTAATTCTATCAATTATTGGCGCTGTTCGAGATTTGAAAGTTTTTAAGATTTCTCGTTCTCTCGTTTTCGCTTTAGAATTTTTTAATCTAGTATTTAAGTTCACTAATAGCTTTTGTGCAGTGTAATTATGTTGCTTATAGCTAATATGAAGAAACCATCGTGTGCTACCACTACCAAACATATCAGTGTATGATATATCACTCAGGCTTCTGCTGTCTCTAAGTACGTATTTATAATTCAACAGTTCTTCTAACGAACGTTGAAGTTGCATCGGGCGAACTAGTACATTATCTGACATGATTGGATCTTCATATTCCTCTTGCGTTAAATTATTAACTTTTGACACTGATACACTTAAGTTTGCAACTTTAGGATCTAACTCGACATCACAAATGTCAATCTTTGCTCCATGAACGGATTGACAATTAGTGTCTTTAAATATCTTAACGATATTATCATAGAGCGCTTGTTTGTTATCTTCGATGTAATTAGCTACATGTAATATTTGGTTATCTTTTGTTTTCTTGTATTGCTCTAGCAAAATCTCTATTGCTACATCAAGATTTGAAAAATATGTGTCGAACTTAGTAACAAACTCTTCTACAGCAGGTGCAGAAATTATTGCTTGTAAGCGAATGCAATTCTCGATCGGCGACTCTACAAATAAATGTCTAATACGCGCTGTCGTTCGATGCGGATCGAAAAGATCGTCAACTCGATTACCTTCTACAAGTTTATGCGCTCTACTTAGCTCTTCGCCTATAGTATACGGCTTTTTATACTGATACTTGATGCTAAGGTCTATAGTTTTGTTCCAAAACGCTTGAATGATGTCGTCGAGTGTGTTCTTTTCATATTTGATAATAATATCAAATAAGTCATTTCGATTAGAATGCCGTAAGTAATTTAATAATGCATCTTTAGAACGATTAGCATTATCATCAGTATTAGCGTAACGTGCGTATTTAAGCTGGTCATCGCCAAAGTTATCAGTGCCGACAGAATATTTATCTAACGTCGGTTTACCGAGTTTAAAGAATGGATGAGCATCTTGCAATTTCTCAAGAATGTATTCAGTTGTTAAATCTTTAAGTTGTATCTTTTCCATATATTAATATCCTTTCTATAAATCTTCTGCGATCGCATCGAGCATACGTCGATATTCGTCATTATAACCATCACAGAGTGCTTTCATTTCCATACTTGCATTTGTAATTTTATCTAAAACTGTTTGTGTATGCTCATGCTTACCTGTGTTTGCGTCCCGCAATAGTTCTGCTAACAGCTCGTCTGATAAATAAGATCCATTTTTCGTTTTAGCATAAGGTAACACTTCTTTATGAAGCTCTTTAATTCTCTCGATGATCGGTGCTGTTCGAGATTTAAACGTTTTTAAAATTTCTCTTTCTCGAGTTTTCGGTTTAGAATTTTTCACTCGAGTATTTAAATGAGATAATAATTTTTGTGTAGTATGAGCATGCTCAGAATCACTTATATGTGTAAATACTTCACAACAAGCGTTAGTTGATAAGTATGTAGTAAGTAATTCATCAGCAGTGCTATTCTTCGAATATTTCGTTACAATCGGACGTTCTAATAAGCGTTCTAGCGAATATTGTAATTGTAATAATCGGAGTAATACGTGCTTCGACATAATCGGATCTTCATATTCTTCTTGAGTTAGATTATCAACTTTAGACACAGATACGTCTAAGTTTGTAATTGTAGGGTCTAATTCAATATCGCAAATGTCAATTTTTGCTCCGTGAACTGATTGATAGTCGATTTCATTAAAGAATTTTGTAACTTTTTCTCGAAACTCTTCTAAATGATCGTCAATATATTCGGCCACATCTAGCATAGCTTTGTCTTTTACGCTTTCGTATAAATCACGAAGCATGTCAGCAGCTACTTTTAGATTCGGGATATATTTACTCAATATTGTGTTAGCGTCGTCAATGAGTGTCGGAGCATGTAATACTGCTTGCAAACGAATGCAATTTTCTACGGGAGAATCAATAAACGCATAATGCACAGTGCATTCTCGATTGTGTGGTGTGAATATTTCATCCATTTCGTCGTTAATTCGATCAGAACCTAACATTTTGTCAATTTTCTCAAGTTCTCTGGCGATCTCATAGTTCTCGCGCTTAAAACGATATTCAACGATCAGCTCACCAAGTTTTGAATTAAACTCTAAACTATATTGACTACGTAAGTTATATTTAGACGCATACGCAATCGTCATTTCTGCTAAGTTATGTTCACGTGGTTGTCGTAAATAATTAAATAACAAATCTTTAGATCGTTGCGTATCACTCACGTATTCTGGCGGGTATGATGTTTGCTTTCCTGAGACTAAATCATACGAACGTGAAGAACCGTCTGAATACACTTGCGGTGTCCCATACTTAAATAACGGATGTGTATCTTTTAATTTCTCAATCACGTATTCTGGCGTCAAGTCTTTAGCTTGTATCTGTTCCATGCATCAATATCCTTTCTATAAATTCTTAAATACATTATACATTGATAATCGTTAAAAAGATACTTGAAAATTACTGTTGATTTTACAATATAAAAAGACTAGTTTAAAACATCATCAATTGATGATAAAACTAGTCTTTTTATATTGTTTTTCTAAACGCAAGCTCTTTGCAAATAGACGAATCGTCATTGGAGCAGTGTCAAAAGTGATATATGGAGTTACGTCGACACCTTCAATTAGTGCGTCTTTAATTGCTAACATTTGAAAATGCGAATATCGACAATCTGCATATTTCGTAACGTCGATATTATGCAACATTCCGCTTGCGATTGCGTCCATTTGTTTATAAGTAAATTCAGGTTTTGCGTAAATTGCTACGTCCTCACCGAACATTAACCCTAATTTAATATTGCATAACTGAGCATCATTAAAGACGCCTTTGTTTTCGTATTCTTTTAGCAACGTGTCAATTGATATGTTATTCTTTAATTTCATAATACTGCATCCTTACATAATTTCATACCACGGTTTCAAACGCGGTGGTAACGAGTTTGACGCTGTTATGTCATCATCACTAAGTGAAATGCCATTTACGTACTGACTATATAATTGTTTAAGAACTCTCAAGCTAATTTCAGTATGATGTTTAGATTCATATTCTTCAATACGCTTCTTAAATGATATGTAACTATCTAATAACAGCTTTCTATGAAAACTTTCTTGCTCTTTTTCTAATTTTATAAAAATAGCTTTTATTTCTTCGAGAGATAATTGAGAATTTGCATATTTACTGACGTCTAATTTCTTACGTAAGCCTATGTCAATAATATGCACATGATATGGATCTAATGTGCTATCTAATAAATATGTTACGTCAATGCCCTCTTCTAAACATTGTCGAATATACGACATGTGAACGTTTGAATAATCTGGATGATGATAAACACTAATGTCTATACCATGCTTTAACCCTAGTCTAAGTTCCCACATTTGTTCAGCTTCGAATGCTTCATTATCATAACGTGAAACGTCTAAGTTCTCACAAATACCTGCATAAATTTCTGAAAGTTGTCGATTGTCATACTTCGGATCGGCATACCGAGAAATGTCAACACCTTTAGCAAATATGCATTTTAACGCGGTAATGCTACTATTGTTAAAACGAACGTTATGTTTCTTTTGATAAAAGTCTATCAAATTATCAAACGATAAACTTGTCATTAATTTCATTTTACAAACCTCTCTTTACATTTCTCTTAATAGTGTGTAATTCTGTGACACTTTAATTGAATCTAATTTACCACTTCTAGTCGTCAATTTGTTGATTGGAATTCCTTCAATTAAACAACTGCAAGCCATTTGCATTAGATATGCAGAATATCCTGTGTGAGCGTAGATGCTAACATCAATTCCACTCATCAAACCTTTCTTAATTTGAGTTATTTGCTGATGATCGAAACCTTGTTTTTCATACATTTCGATTAAAGATTCTATTGATAAATTATTTGTCAATTTCATTAGCGTCACCTCTTAATTTATCATTAAATAATTTAGACTTAATCATTCGCATTTCAGTGAATGGTATGTTTGGATCTGCATATTGAGATACGTCTAGACCGAGACGTAGACCATCAGAAATTAGATATAGTTGCTTGGCACTGAAGTCGTTATTTAATAAATAGTGAGTGTCATAGCCGTGTGTGACTGCTCTTAATACGTGTGTTAAGACAAGACCACCGTAGCCTTCGTCAGCATAGTTCGAAATGTCGATTCCAGAAATTAAACCATCGACTACTCGATGCATCACGCCAGGTGTATAGTTCAGTTTGGCAACTTTTGATACGTCTACATTGTTGACGATGCTCTCAAGAATATACTTTAATTGTAGACCCGTAAAACCCTGTTTTGCGTATTCTCTTAAATCTACGTTTTCTACAAAACCTGCTACAAGAGAAGTAATTGTATCTGCATCGTCAGTCACGTCTAAATATTGATCTGGATGAACGCTTTTTTCTAAACCTCGTCGAATTGCGTCCATTTGCCAATGGTCAAATCTGTGATGCGCATAAAGTGATACATCAACTCCACTATGCAGCCCATTTTCAATCTCATGAAGCTCAGGACCTAAAAACCCGAGTTGTTCGTATTGCTTTAATCGTGATTTAATTGATAAATTATTTTTTAATCGCACGATCGACCATCTCCACTTCTAGCCGTTTTCTAATACTTTCCATAATATCCCAATGCATTCCCGGGTCTAAATACTGAGACACATCAATCCCTGTTTCTAAACCAAAACGAATTTGCAGCATTTGTCGCCAATCAAATGCAGGATCTGCATAACATGAGACGTCTAAATTACGTCTTAGTCCTTCTAAAATCATTTCCATTTGATCTACACTGTAGCATGGCTTTGCATAAATCGATACGTCTAGACCGTGCTCTAGACCTGAGAAAATCTGATGCATGTGCCATACACTATAGTCATGTGTAGCATATGTAGAAACGTCATAACCTTTTTCAAGTCCTTTGCGAATGAGTTTCATTTGATCTGGAAAGAAGCGTAAATGCGCGTATACCGATACGTCAAGACATTTGAGAAGCCCTTCTTCTATTTCTTGCAATTGATAGTTTGAGAAACCTTCTTCGTAATACATGTTCATCAACGTTTCAATCGCTAGATTATTTGTCAATTTCATTTACGTTTCTTCTCCCGTTCTAATCGTTTTCTAATTTCAGCCATTTCTGCCGACATAATATTCTCATCTAAATATTGTGAAACATCAAGTTTGCGAATTAGACCAAGACGTATTTGTCTCATTTGAGAAGCGTCAAATTTTCGATCTGCGAAAAGTGATACGTCAACATGTTGTTGCAGACCTCTATAAATTTCATTAACTTGTGACCAATTGAAATACTCTTTAGAAAGCTCAGTCGTGTCATAACCTGCATCTGCACAACGGATAATGATGTCAATTTGATACGGGTCGAATTCAATATTTGCATATAAGCCTGTGTCAATGCCCCAATTGATACCAGTTTTAATTTCTCTTAATTGACATTCTGAGAAACCTTGTTGAGCAAAGACGTCTAATTGCGAATCGAGCGTTAAATTATTCATCATTTTCATTAGTAGCTTTCTCCTTTTCTAAACGCTTGCAAATATCATACATTTCATCATGAGGAATAGTCGGATCTAAATAACTAGATGCGTCGATTCCTATTACTAAACCATGTAGAATTGCATTCATTTGTCTCCAATCGAATCTAGGATCTGCATAAATTGATGCATCTAAACCTTTGCACAAACCTTCGTTAATGATTTCCATTTGATCTTCATTAAAACGAGGGTCTGCATAGAGTGATACATCACGACCGTGCTCTAAACCATTACAAATTTGATGCATTTGCCATAAATTATAATCTGGCTTTGCGTAAATAGACACGTCGAAATTATTCTCTAAACCCCAACGAATACAATCTAATTGATCTTTTGAAAAATAACCATTCTCGTAAGGCTTCATTAGAGTATCGATTGATAAATTACTCATCAATTTCATTTTATCACCTGTTATAACTTTCTGCGTGACGTAAGCATCTCTAAATCGAGATCTTTGTCAGACATCGGATTGAAAACGTGTCTAAGAAAAGATCTAAATATGTTAAATGATTTTATTCGTTTAAAGAATGTTAAACATTTTCGAATAAATCTCATTTGAACGTTTGAATAATTTACTTTCGCGTGTTTTGTCACATCAATTTTATCACGAACTCCCAAAATGATTTCAACAAGTTGTGATTCATTAAATATTTCTGGATCGAAATAGTTACGATCTAAACCTGCTTTTGAGCATTCTGCAATCATAAAAAGCTCGCTCGTTTTAAACGTCTTACTCTTCAACCAGTCAATATTTGCATTCGACATTAAAGTGAATCGATAAGCTTGTATCTTAAAACTGTCATATTTAATATCATTATAAATCGAAACGTCTAAGCCTAACTGAAGACCTTGCATGATTTCGTAAGTTTGATAAATATCATACCCTTGTTCTCTAAGAGAGTCTTCTAAACGTTCTTCACTTAAATTATTCTTTAATTTCACGATGCTATACCTTTCTAATCGACTTTTGTAACGCTAATCGTATTTCTTTCATTCGTTCAGCACTGATTGAATCATCAAGATACTTAGTAACGTCTACTTTGCCAATTAAACCAAGTCTAATTTGATGCATCTGTTGCCATGAATATTTATGTCTTGCATAAATTGCAAAATCTACGCCTTGAACATAGCCGCGATGAATTTGATCAAATTGCAATTGCGTGAACTTCATTTGCTTATACATATTATACAAATTTTCTTGACTCAAATTATTGATACACTTCAATCAAAATATCCTCCCAACCTTCACGACGATTGCTCACATGAGCCCAATATTCATCATATTTCTCAGGCGGGCAATCTCGTTTAAATCTAAGCTCATTCATCTTTTTCAACATATCGCCATAAGTCATATTAGGTGTTAACAGTTCATTAACGTCGAGGCCTTCTGTTAAGCAATCTCGTAATTCTTGCATTTGAAAACTATTATACTCTGGTTTTGCATAAATACTTACATCAATACCATCTCTTAAACCAGTTCTAATTTGATACATTTGACAATAGTCAAATTCTGGTGAAGCATAACATGATACATCAAGACCCTGTTCAACGCCTAGTTTAATTTCATCTAATGCATTTGGTTCAAACTCACCTGAGTTTACGTAATATTTATATAAAGCTTGCCCTGTTAAATTATTCATTAATTTCATAATCTTTAACTCATTTCTTTTTGTGAGTTCAGTTGTCCCCGAATGATTTGCATCATTTGCTCTGAATAGATAGGGTCTGCATACACAGATATGTCTTCTCCATTTATAAGACCACTTCTAATCTCAGCCATTTGTTCTTTATTATATCTATAGTCTGCAAACGCAGAAACGTCTTCGTTACTTGCTAAACAATTTTCTAAAAATAACATTTCTGGTGCAGCAAATCGTTCATTGTAATAAATTGATACATCAACGTTATCGATAAGACCTTGTTTAATTGCATTTAATTGCATAATATTCAATTGTCGCAAATCTAATTGAGAAATGTCAAAATTATAGCGCAGCATTTCGCATAACACTTTCATTTGCAACGGTGCTATGAAAGGGAATGCATACTTTGTAATGTCGACGCCAAAATCGATACCTCTTAAAATTTCTTCCTTTTGCCACGTTGTAAATGCATTTCCCCAATCAGTATTTAAAAGTTTGTTTCGCAAACTAATGTTATTATCAAGTTTCATTATAGTTCTCCATTGTTATTTCTTAGAAACATGTTTAGTGCGTTCCTTTCTCATCTTTGCACAATATCTTTCAAAGAGTCCAAAAATTTCTTCAAATTCTTCATCACTACTTTGATACATAAAATCGAACATATTGTCAATAGTCTCTAAAATTGCAGCAGCTTTGTAATTATCTTCAAATCGCAAATCTGAGTTTCTATATACATTCATATCAAAACCAAGTTTCATAAACTCTTGAGCAGTGCTCATTTGCTCAGAACTCATACTAACATCATCAAACTCAGACACATCAAGACCTTTTTCTAAACCAAATACAATCTGTCTAAGTTGATTTTCTGTATACTCGCCTGATGTGTATTTTGCCATGTCGAAGCCTTGATTTAACCCGTGCACGATTTCTCTCATTTGCTCAAATGATAGCTCAGGTTTCGCATAAATTGACACATCTAAGTCAAGGTCTAAACCTTGTCTAATGAGACGTAATTGGTATTTATTAAATTGACTAGCCCAATCAGTGTTTAGTAATTGTTCGATTTGTAAATTATTTTGCAGTTTCATACTGAATCTCCTATAATCTTTATTCTCATTAATCATTATATCATATATCAAGTGTATGTACATACATATAATAAAATCAACCTTACTCACGTTGCATTTGCAAGATGAGCAAGGTTGATTTTGATGATTATGCTACGTGTGTGTGAGATCTACGTTTCACAATTTCTAAGTCTAAACGAATCTTGAACATATCGTACCACGTTAATTCAGGTTTTGCGAATTCACTTACATCGACTCCGCTTTGTAACCCATTATAGATTTCTTTCATTTGACGACCATTGAACTTTGTTGAATTATATTGTGTAATGTCATAACCATTCTTTAGTCCTAAACGAATCATACACATTTGATCTGCGTCATATTTAGTGTCAGCATATTCAGAAATGTCGACGTTGTCGGTTTCGCCAAGTTGAATTTGTTCCATTTGATCTTTGCTAAACTTAGGATCGTTGAAACTAGAAATGTCAATGTCGCTATCTAGACAATCGTCAATAAACTTCATTTGAGAGTATGTGTACTTAGGATTGATGTACTGACTAACATTCTCACGATAAATCATAGAACGCATTAATAATTCCATTTGGCCGTGCGTATATTGATTATCTAAAATAATTGAAACGTCGTGGCCTTTTTTATAATAATCTTTAATGACGTCTTGTTGTTGTTTTGTAAACTGATCCATATATTTATTATCTTCTACTAACACATTAGTTGCTACTGAATTCATTAATTTCATACGTTTGCACCTCGTTTATTTGATAGATTAATAATATCATAATCGTCAATTATGTACATAGGTAAGACGCTCAGAAAGTAAATAAGTATAACATTTTGAGCAGTTTTAGAAAATAAAAACGAGCCAATTTAATGACTCGTTATTTGTCGATAAACTCTACTTTCATTGTTTTCGAAGTGTGTTTATTCCATTGATCTAAATTTTTAAGTAAGATTAATGCTTCTTTCATTTCTTTTACGTGTGTTGCTGGCATCTTATTATTAGCGTAAATTGACGCATCAATTCCTTCTTGATAACCCTTTATTACATAATGACGTCGAGCCTCTGATAAATCGACAGGTATTACATGAGATGGATCAGGCAAATCGTGCTTCATGCACTCTGCGTAGACGTTATGATAAAATATTAGCAACGTGATGTTACTCGCTTTTTGATACTTTTGACAAAATTTTTCTATCTCAAGTAGCACGTGTCGCAAGTCCCAACCTTTCTCGTAAACTCGTTTAAATGTGTTAACTGTTGAGTGATACCAACTTTCAGTAAACTCTTCTAAAATAACGTTATATGGATATGCTTTAAATGCTTGCTCGACTGTTAAGTTATTTGTTAATTTCATACAGCTCGCACCTCTCTCATTTGATAACTCTATTATATCACAAAGTACGAACATGTATATACGTAGTAACAATAAAAATAAACCTTTAAACATGACGAAGTGCATGCTAAAAGGTTTATTTGCGCATTAGTTATTTTATCGTAGTATACTCAATGCTTCATTACGCTCTCAAATAATATGATTAAACACACACTGAAGAGAAAACCGCCAATGAAACCTGTTAAAAATGCAGTAAAGCTCATGTCTATTCACTCTCTTTCTTTGGATGAAGTAGTACTTCAACCGCATGAGTTGAATATTTGTTGAACTCATCGAGATTTTCTTGTTTTGCTAATAGTAAAAAGTTCTTAAATTTAAACATTGTATTTACATTCATCTTTTGATTTGCATAAATTGACCCATCGATACCGAGTCGATAGCCTTCAACAACGTAGTCACGACGTTTAGGTGACAAATCGAATGGTATTCTTAATGATGGATCTGGCAACTCATGTCGATGCGGCCAATGGTTTGCATATATGTTACTAAAGAAGTCAATGTTGGTGTAAATATCGATTGAGTCGTCTTTCTTAGCCACTTCATGCAAGCGAACTAACATTTCTTGAACTTGAAACCCTTCAAGATGCGCGCGTTTAAAGATACGTACATCGCCTTCGTATATAGAATCGTACTTTGAACGATACTCATGCAACAGTGTGAATGGATACGTGTTGAATGATTGTTCTTTTGATAGATTATTTGTTAATTTCATTTATTCAAGTCCCCTTAATTTCATAATGTTCAGATCGTCAATGTAACGCTTAACTATGTAATTATTGCGATCTTTCTTATTCGTCATCTCTACATACATATCAAATACAAACATCACGTCATCAGAGTTTTCGCATGTCGAAAAGTCATAGTCTTTAAGCATCATCATAATCATGGTTCTGAAAATGTTTGTGTGGCATTCTAATTGAAGCATGACGTCGACATTTACGTTCTTCTCAACGAATAGCGATAGATCTTTCATACTGATGAGCGTATTTTTGCGATGAACGAACGCGTCAACGTATTTTTCTAACGACGGATCACTTAGTAAACCAACTTTGATCTCTTTCATGATTCCGTGATCGTAATCAGGGTTGGCATACGCTTCTGCATTAATACCTAATCGTGCTCCATCAAGAATCTCTGCGCGCTGCTCTGGATAGAACTTGTCACCCCATTCGGTATTTACGCGCCGTTCGATACTTACATTATTCATCAATTTCATCTGAAAAACTGTCTCCTTTTCTCTCAATCGTCTCTATAATATCTGAACCAACTATCGTTCTCGTAAGCATGTTTTGCATGTTCGTGATACGTTTTCATAAACTCAGTTGTTGTTTTACAACGTGAAAAGTCGTAATTCTCTTGAATGAGCATTTCGATCTCACTAAATGCATCATTACTACACTGAAGTTGTGTAATAACATGAACGTCTACGTTATGCTTCATACATGCGTTTACGAGAAAACCGAATGTCATAGGACGACGACGATTGATATAAGCATCGAGATATTCTTTTAAAGAGTGCTCTTCTAAAGAAGGGTTTTTCAATAGTACTTCTTTTATTTCTCTCATTACTATATTGTCATAATCTGGGTTAGCATATATTTCTGCATTAATACCTTGTCGAGCACCGTCAAGAATTTCTTCACATTGCATCGGGTCAAACTGATAGCCCCATTCAGTATTCATACGCTGCTCGATGGTGAGATTATTTGATAACTTCATGTCTATGCACCGCGTTGAGATTCGTACCATTTAGCCATTTGTTCATACGGAATCGATGGATCTAAAATCGGAGTTACATCATAACCTTTCACTAACGAATTTCGAATCATTACCATTTGTCGATCTTCATAGTCAGGGTTTGCAAAAAGAGACACATCGACGCCTTTTTGTAGCCCAATTAGAATCTCACCCATTTGACACCAGCTAAACTTCGGATCAGCATAAATAGATACATCAAAACCTTCTTCTAAACCACGTTTGATGTATTCCATTTTCATTCCGCTAAATTTAGGAGATGCATAAATGTTTACATTAAGGTCTTTCATAAGACCGTCGCTAATTTGAGTCATTTGTAAGTAGTTATAATCAGGGTTTGCAAAAGCTTCTACGTTAAGACCCTCATTTAAGCCACTTCTAATTACCTTTAATTGATCGTCGTTAAATTGATTCACCCAATCTGTTTCTAATAAATGTTTAATGTTTAAACTATTTGTCAATTTCATTTTCGTGATTCTCCTTTATTTCTCGTCTAAGAACTCTCCTGTGTACAAGTCAACAAAATCTTCTAATTTAATTAATGCGACAAACTTGTCACCAGTCAAGCCTGCTTGTGATTGTGCATTAAATTTATAAGAAATATTATACAATTTACCCGCTTGTGTCTTCGGAATCTTATTTGTAGCCATCAAGTATTTCAAAATGTCTTTCATTGCTTCATGATCTTTCGAATTGCAATGTAATAAGCATACAGTTGATTCTCTTTGATAACTTGTATCAACTCGACCCGAATCAAGAGCACCATACTCAATAGCATCTACTAAGTACTGAATCAAATCTTCAGTGAATTCGTTAGGCACATAAATTTGCCAGAAACCGTCAAATTCTCGATAATGAGGAACTAGTTCTACAAATGTCCAGTTCATTAAATCGAATATTTCAATATTATCGTCTTTTCTAATTGTCTTTTCAAAATCTTCTGCTCGTTTTCCACTCTTTGCTTTTGCAAGTTGTGTATACTTGTCAGTCATTGGATGACTCATTCTCATGTTTTTTCACCTCAAATGTATCTTATTATATTTTCTCAAAATGTACATATCAAAATAGCAGTTTAGTACATAAGAATATATGCATTAAACTGCTATTTTTAATCATTAAAAATGACTTTGATCTTCAGAATCTTCTTGCATTTGACGCTGAACGTCTGCTAAATCACATTCGTCTTCGAGTAAATTTCTACGTCGAAGATCAGTAAATAATGTTGAGATAATCTCATTGTCGCTTGTGTTTTCTAACCAATCAGCGAACGATACTACTTTTCTATCCATTGCGTAATGCCTTCTCCTTATCACTTAATTGTAATAGTTGTTGTTGCATAGTCCCTTCTAATCGATTTAATTCAATCTCTGCTGCTTTACGACGTGCACGTCCTTCTTGCTGAATTTGTAAAGTTTCTTCTAAAGTCTCGATTAAGTTTTGTTGAGTTTTTTGTAATGTTTCCAAGTCAATGATACCTCTTTCATTTTCACGAGCTGTTTCAATCGTTGAAATCTTCAACATTTCAGAGTTCTTTTGAATCAACTGATTCGTCGTTTCAGACACTTGACGTTGCGCTGTCACGGCATCTTTTTGGCGAAGCAATGTCATCGCAATGGCAATTTGATTCTTCCATAAAGGAATCGTTGTCGTTATTGAAGACTGAATTTTTTCAGCCAATGTTTGGTTCGTATTTTGAATCAAACGAATTTGTGGTGCTTGTTGAATCGTCATTTGACGCGTCAATTTCAAGTCGTGATTTCTCTTTTCAAGACGGTCCAGGAATTGATGTAAGTCGTTGACCACTTGCACATCCATTTGGTCTCCTGTCTCTTGTGCCTTTTGCATCGCTTCAGGGATGAGTTTTTGTTGCAACTCTTCAATCTTCATCTCGCCCGCACCAATGTATACATTTAATTCGTCGAAGAATGATTTATTACGTTTGTATAATTCTTCTAATGCAGCATTATCATGAAGCAACCCATCTTTGTCAGTTGCTAATTTAATTGAGATTTTATCTACTTGTTCTCCGACTTCTTGGAATCGCATTTGAGCTAATTGAATAGATTTACGAATATTTCCGAAAATACGTAAGAAAATATTAGAATCTTTAGCAACTAATGCATTCGGTTTTAATTCATTTAAGTTAATTAATAACTCGTTTAAACTATCACCGATGCTACCAGTGTCTTTATTCTTTACATTTGCAATCATTTGGTTTGCAAAGTCACTAACTTGTTGCTGAGTCTCTGCACCAAAATTAATAATCGTATTCAAGTCATTCTCATCAATCGTTTTAGCAATTGTCATTGCTTTTGCTTTTTGTTCTTCTGAAAGTTGTGTAACAGCAACCTCATTTGATGTTACATGGTCTAACGTAATTAAGTTATTTAACGCTTGTGTTTGTGTCTCCATTGTGTGAATTCTCCTTTAATTATTGTTCTTTTGATTTTTGTTTAATATATTCAATTTCATACGTTGCATCTAGCAAGACGTGCTGATTGTATGCAACATAATCGTCTTTAATCATTTGACAAGTTGTTTTAATACTTTCTAATAATTCTTCTTTTGTCTCAGTTGATGTTGCTTCTTGCATCGATTTCGTTGATAAGTCTTTATAAATACGAGTTAGTCTTTCGAGTGAGGGCATACATACATTTAAAAACTTGTGTGCGTACACAGCTCGAGAAGAATCATCTCGTAACGAACGAACATAATCATCAATTGTGACTAATAATGTTTCGTCATTTACAAGTTTATGCACTTCTGCCGCTGCAAAAGCATTCGATGCAATCTTAGCACGAAGCGTATTTATGGTCTTCAACTTTTCTTGAACATATTCGTCATTCTGATTCTCAATCATCAATTGTTCGTTTACTAATGTTTCTTGAGACTTCGAACCGCTAAAGAATGATTTTAGCGTCGCAAAGAATGACTGTTTTTCACCAGGAATTTCTTTCTTTGGTAATAAACGTGAATACTTTTCACCGTTATACATATTTAAATACACTTGTTGCATTTTCTCAGAATTTAACTCTGGTAAAGCGTACTCATGTGCGGGAAGTCCGTCACGTAAGCCCATTCGAATGATTTGCAATTGGTCGACATCGAACGCAGGGTTTAACATATGAGCAATGTCTAAACCTTCAGTTTGTGCTAAACTAATAATGTCAATTTGTGAACCAGTATAGCCTCTTGCATAGCCAGAAATGTCTAGATTTAAACTTAATGAAGTAAATAAACATTCTACAGCAAAGTCTGTTAATTCATTATCTAATAGCGGATACGTAGGGATATTTTCTTTCAAAGCTCTTTTGATATATTGCATTCGAGCAGGTGTGTATTCTGGTCTTGCAAACTCGAATACTCGTTCATCGACTTTACGTAATTGTTCTTGTGTGCTATCATAAGAATTATACGGACCAAAGTCATAAATTTCCCATAATTGATCTTTTGAAAACTTATTTACAAACTCACTGCCATACCGATCAATGAGCCGTTTAATTTCTCGCATTGTGATTTTCTCATCAAGCATTTTCCTTTACCTCTTTTCTTAACTTTTCTCGAATTCGTTTCATTTCCTGCCACGATATGTCAGGCGATGCATATTGTGTCACATCAATACCTTCTCCATAACCTCTAATGATTTGATTCATTTGTAAATGATCGAAATTGATTGAATCATAAAGCTCAAGCGGCGCTTTGATCTGCAAACCATGTTCAATTTGTTCGATTTGTGATAATGTATACCCTGCGTCAGCGTATTTAAATAAATCAAAACCTTTATACACTAAAATCTCATTTAAGTTCAACATCATTGCTGCGCTATACTTGTGATTAGCAAGTTTCGACACATCATGACCATCTATTAATTCTTTACAAATTACATGCATTTGCGCATCTGAATACTTTAATTTTGCAAAGATTGATACATCGACATCATGAATTAAACCTTTTAAAATTACTCTCATTTGATTCGTCTCGAATCTAGGGTCTAAATAATGACTCACGTCTAGGTTTAATAATAGCCCTTGAGCAATTGTCAACATTTGTGTGTGCGAATATTGACGATTTGCGTATATGCGATAGTCGATTTTATGTTTTGCGCCTTCTAGTAATGCTTCTAATTGATGAACTGAAAAGTCCTTAGCATATTCTAATAAATTAATACCATTCTCTGAAGCATGTCGCAAGACTTTCATTTTGTCAGGCTTGATTGACGGGTCTGCATAATAGACATCAATATTTCGATTTAAGCCTGTTCTAATTTCGGAAAGTTGCGCTCTGTTAAATTGATCAGCCCAGTCGCTTTCTAAAAGTTGCTCTAAGGTGAGATTAGTTGATAGTTTCATTACCGTGACAACCTTTCTTCATATTTCATTTGTCATTATAACATAACTCGTGATTAAGTACATACTGCAACCTAAAGAAAAACACACTTAAAACCTAATGAAATTAGATTAAAAGTGTGTTTTATGCTTAGAATGTGAAGCTATATTTGTCAAGCAAATGCATCAACGGTTCACCCTCAATGACTGATTTATGAAATTGTTTAAAAGCGTGAGTGTCTCTAATACTCAATAAATAAATCGCATTCAATTCGTTGTCGTTAAACTGAGTGAAAAGCTCGACTCTACAACCGCCTTGCTGCATTGCAATTAACGTTCGAATCTTTTGAGCACTATACTCAGGCTTTGCATACGAAGAAATGTCATAATGTTTCTTATGAGCCTCTCTTAATGCACCTAATTGAGCACTGTTGAAATGTTTTATACCCCAATCGGTCATGATTAATTGATTAGTCGTTAAGTTCGATGCTAGTTTAACCATAAATAGACCATCTCTTTCTAGCGTCACGTAACAACCGTTCTAAAAGATCAATCGTCTCAGCATCATAAACACTAAGATCTTTCTCAGCGTAAATTAATAATACAGTTTTTGTATCGTTTAAACGACCGTATAATTGATGTTTAATGTCATCAATTGCAATCTCTAAGGCAGTTACAACTGCGTCTGTGTCAGGTGTAATAGATAACGTCGAACGATCGTCGATTAAAGCATCTCGAAGAACCTTGTCAAACGACACAACTTCGATTAATTTGTTTTTCTTTAGTTCGTTTAGACGCGTAATTGATGAAATTTCTTCACAATTTTCTAAATGAATAAAACTATCTGCTACTGTAATTACTGATCTTAGCATAATCACTCTGCCTTTCTTATTATAGTGCTACCAAATAATCAACAAACTCGTCGTTCAGATTTACTACTTGAGCAAATTGACGATCTTTAAACTGATAGCACAATGCAATTTCTTCTCTAAGTTGTCTTACGGCATCGTTAGACGACACTGTTTTTGTATTAAGAGATATGATTGTCTCAAACAAATACTCAACAAACTCAAATGATTCTAATGCATCTCGCATTTTTAAATCATATAAATATCTTTCTTCTAACCATCTCATAATGTTTAACGTATTAACAAACACTTGCGAATCAAAGATCACATATCCGTTAATTGTTCCCTCAAAATTCTGTGTAACATTTGCTTTCATTATAGTGCCGCCTTTCTAACGTTGGTGAATTGAAAAGTATAATAATAACGCAAACAACCATGCATAAAATAATTGGAATAAATATAAGATTGTTGCAGTAAGTGTCGCTGTAGCTGCAGCAACTTTAATACTACGATTTAATCGTAATTCATGTTCTTCTTCTGGAATATATAAGCATGCATTTTTCGCACATTTAATACCAGTAAAGATTCCTAACGCTACTTGCAGTCCATAAATTAAGAAAATCACAATCGGATGAACAATCTGAATAGCAGTTGTAAGTGTGTATAAATAGTTTGTAAGCGGACCGTTCGCGAAGAAAATCATCGAGCCGATCACACTAAGAAAAATTCCGAAAATAGTTGCTAAAACCTTGCTTGGTGTTGGCATTTCTGGATTGAACCAGACTTTACACATCAAGATAAAAAAGATTGATGTGATTACTTGAATAATAATATGCATAAGAGTAACTCCTTAATAATTGTAGTAAGCAAATTGTTTGCTAAATTTTGTCATGTAGTCTGCAAAGCCTCGATTTTCAAGAAGTGACTCAGATAGTCGAGCAATTGCGTCTTCTGGCGATTCGCAACCTCTCATCGTTGCATATAAAGTCTCCATAAAATGTAAGAGATTTTCTTCTTCATTAACAGCGATTCTCACCATGTCGTCAATCGAACGTTGTTCATTTGAGTTTAAATAGTCTTCTTTAGTAAGGTATAATTCTGACATATCCTACGTGACCTCCCTTAATATCTTGCTCATCAATAATGTTCGCAAACGAGAATAACTGCACTTCATCATTACAATCATTAAACTCAAACGAATGTAACTTAGTGTCAAACTGATCAAGCACACCGACTGCGAACCCACCAACTTCTGGAGAAGTATTTGATAATCTTCGTAGCTCAGCGATACAATCGTCTATATCAAAATCTTTGTTCACTAATCGTCTGGCGGTGTCTTGATAACGGGTATCGAAAATATGCATTTCTCGATTGATTGTTACTAACGATGGACCCGCTGTTAAAATGTCGATCTCGCCTAAATGACTCACTTTTGCGAAAGCAATCGAGAAGAAATAGTCATTCTTGATATTTGATGCGCCAATTTGACGGAGTTCAAACTCATGACAAATGTCTGAGTATGCTAACTTAATGATTGATTGCAGTGTGCCATCAAGTGAATCTCGTTTTTGAGCAGTATTACACTTTCGAATGAATGCATTATTTAATGCATCTAATATAATTTCTGCATGTTCAGTATTTGAATACTTTAATAATTCAAACGTCCAAGCATAATTACGAGTTGCACTTGCTCGAGCAAGTTTGTGTGGATAGTTGATTTCTACTCTCATTTGTTATTCTCCTTTATTTTTATTACGTTTAATAATATCGAAAATACACCCTTCCATAACACCAAGTGTGACACATAAAAGTAGTCGAGGGTTACTTTTGTCTAAATATGCAATAAATGCATAAACGACTAATGCGACTAGTGCAATACCTAATAAAATATTTGCAAGAGTGTCTTTCTTAATTGCTGTTGTCCATAACGCTAATGACATTGCGATAGCGCATATGAGGATGCTTCCCCATACAATTTGTGTGTAATAAATTGCAATAAGTGTCATGATTAGTTACCTCTTTCATTTGTTGTTAGCAATTGATTCGATTTATCGTCTCGATTAATCATTGAATCAAGAATCATTGGTAAGATTACTGATGTGATTAATAGAATGCTACCAAGAGGTGATCCGTTTCTCATTAGCTCTGGTATAGTATACTTATGTAAATGAATCAATAACGGAAAACCGAAGAATATAATAATTGCTCTTAATAATACCGTTAAACATTTACGTAGCACTCGTTTATATGTCATTTAATAACCCTCAAGTGTGCTTCTGTCCATCGATCAAGACCGTCTTTTGCACGTGCGACATATACAGGCTCAGTGTCAACATATTTTTCTAAATGATTCCAATCGGCAGTTTCGATAAGCGTCCAGTGACTCTCTCCAAAGAATGGCTCTTCAAAGAATGCTAATAACTCTTCTTTAGTATCAAAATCTTCAATCCATAAGTTACGATACTCGTCAGTAATTCCTAACACGTATTTCATTTTCTTTTCTCTCCTTCACTCATTTGATCACTCTTAAATATGCACGTAGTTGATACCATGTGCGGTCCTGCTTGTCAGCGACGTATCTTGCTTCAACGTTAGTGTATTTTTCTAGATGATTCCAATCAACAGTGTCAATCAGATTCCAATCGTTATCACTAAAGAACGCTAATAGATCTTCTTTAGTGTCAAAGTATTCAACAAAAACATCGCTAAGTGTGTTGTGAATCGCTAAAACATATTTCATTCTCTTACCTCTCTAATCATTAATTTCTTAATAGCATTATAACACATTCTTCATATAAGTACATACTCGTAAAGAAAAAACTTAAGAAGCCAAAATTACTTCCGACTTCTTAAGTTTTTGATTAATTATATCGCTTTCAGCGATATTTGATAATGTTTATCTTAGTCGTGTTGTTTTTTAGCACGAAGTACTAATACGATAGCAGCTACAACTGCGGCTACACCTACTACTAAGAAAGCAGTACCAGCAACAGTACCAGTAGATGGTAATGGTTGTTTTGGTTTAATAGATACAGTTTGTGATTTAGAACTTGGATCTTTGTGGTTAGCCACTTCTACAACATCTTCAGAATTTAATTTCTTGATGTACAGAGTCTCAAATGCTACTAAATCTTCACCAGCATACTCATCTGTATTCACAGTGAATTCTAACGTTACTTCACCATTAGCGGCTTCTGCCTTGAATGTAGTCTTAGCAGTTGCAACTACTTTAGTTGGATCAGATTTACGTACGAATGAACCTTCAACAACATACTCGCGACCTGGAATTAAGTTAGTGTAACGAACTGTGTCAGTTAATACACGTTGACCGTTAGCAACAACTTCTTGTTTACCAGTTTCTTTGTCTTTAGCTTGTGTGCCGATTTCTGGTTTGTATACTGATTGTTCTGGACTGTCAATATCTTCGTGACGACCTACTAATGTAGCTCCCATGTAAATTTTCTCGAATGCTACTACAGTTGAACCTGGAGTTACATCAATCTCAGGGAATTCTACGTCAATAGTACCGTTTGGTTCAGTTGGAGTAAATGTTTTCTCAACTGTTACTACTTGACCGTCTTTAGTAATCGGTTGGTTTGTACCTTTATCCATTAAAGTTGCAGAAATTCTGTATTCTTTACCTGGAATTAAGTTTTTATATTCAACAGCGTCAACTACAACGTCTGGTTTCAAGCTTAATACTTGAGAGTCAGTTGTTTTACTTTTCGCAGTTGTGTTTACTTTAACAAAACGAACTGTTTGACCTGGATCTTCAATATCTTCGTGTGTTGCAACGACTTGTAAGTCAGGACCTGATACTTTTTCAAATGCTACTACAGAGTCATTTTCTAAAGCTTTCATGACATCGTCTGTTAATTCAGCAGTGAATTCTACAGTTACTTCACCGTTGCGGTCTTTTGGAGTGAATTTAGTTGAAGCTTCAACGTCTTTACCATTAACTTGTAATGGTTTACCAGTTGATTTCAACATTAATTTACCTTGAACTGTATATTCTTTATTTGGCTCTAAGTTACGATACTTAACTACGTCATTGATACGTAATTGTTTATCTTGCGCAGCAACGTGATCGCCTGTACGAGGATCTGTCGCAACTGTACCGATGCTAGAAGTTGGATCTGCTGGTTTTGGTGGTTCGTTTGGTTTTGGAGGATCTTCTGGTTTTGGAGGTGTGTTTGGCTCTGGATCCTCAGGCTGACGTACGTTCGTGATTGAAATTTCTAATGGCACTTCAGCAGTGCTCTTAGAAGTTAATGTAACAGTTTTTGGTTCAGCGATTGAGTAACCTTGAGAAGTTTCTACTTCTGTAATTGTTACTTCAATAGATTCTTTACCGTTTGGTAATGTAACTTTGATTGGATCTGCGCTTACTTTACCTTCTTTAGTACGAACTGTTACTTTTTCTGACCAACCTTCGATGTCTTTACTTGTTACTTGGAATGTAGCAGAAAGTTCTTCTGTATCTTTAGCGTCAGCGAATTCTTTAGTCACTTTGATGAAAGCTTCTGGAACAGATGCTTTTGGTTTGTCATAAGTTACTTTAAGCATGATTAGACCAATACCTGATTGTGTACTCATTGTTGGAGTGTAAACACCTACATAAGCCCAACCTGTGCCATCGCCGTTATCTTTAAACTTATTAATACGGAAGTCTACTTTACGTTCTTGACCAACCCAGTTAGAATCAGTATCGATGTTTCCGCCGCCTGAAGCGTTCTCAATTTCTACGTGAACACATGATAATAATAACCATTGTTCTTGACCTTCGAAACTAAATTTCACTTTATCTGGACCTTCTGATGTATTTTCAGATTGTGAACCAACAGTTAATTTCACCCAACGGTGTGGAGCGTTAGCTCCGTTTTCTTCAGTTAAACCAGCTAATTGGTCTCCCGAACCACGTTGCCAGTAGATTAATGTAGATGGAACTTCACCAGAAGCATTTACAATCCAGTTACCTAATTGACGACCGTCTTCTTCACTTGCAGTAGGAGAATCTGCGATTACTGTGTTACCAGCATTGATGTCATCACGAATAGACGCACGGTTTTTGTTGTAACCAGTAGTTAAGTTCATTGTAAACCATGTGTTTTCTTTTGGTAATTCTGTTGAGTGTAAAATTAATTTCTCAGTCGTGTATTGCCAGTTAGACCATTCGTTAGAACTTGCTTCAGAAGTTGGAGTAGAACGACGTTCGTAGTTTTTCACTTTACTTACGCCTTCAATCATTAAACGATTGATTTCTTCTTCACTTAAGTTAGCAGCTGCGTCTTTAATGCGAGCTTCACCTTTAGTTTGAATAGCACCGAATAATACGTTACGATCTTTTGCAATATATACGTCTAATTGACCTTCAGCTCCAGCTTTCACTTCTAATTGGTGAGTTTCGTTATTGTAGCGAATTGCAGCTGGTGACACTGGAACACCATTGTCATATACTACGAAGTCTTTTGAACTTAATTTATTTAAGTAAGCTTCATCACCTAAGTTTACGTTTACTGTTTTAGTTGCAAAAGAAGTAGATACGTATTGAGCAGCAACTTTACTTGAAGTTAATGTTTTGTCTACAGTTACTGTAACAGCTTTTTGTAAACGAGTGTTTTTATCTTGTTTAATTGCTAATTGAACTTGCATTGGAGCAATTGCTTCAATACCTGCTTTGCTCATGTACTTTTCAGTAAAATAAGAACGAGGAATGTATACAATACCTGTATTTGCATCAATAGTAATGTCATTTACAACATGACCTTGAGTGTTATTTTCAGCAAATACAGCTTGGAACACAGCATCTTTATCTAGACCATTTACATGAGCTACTACATAGTCACTGTTTGGATCTACATCATAAACTGCTACTAATGATTCAGATTGTCCCAATAAAGCACGTTCTGCGTTGTCAGCAGCTTTACTGTCTCGTTCAATAACGCTTGTTAATGTATCATTAGCTTTTACAAAATCACGGTTGAAATAAGTGCGTTTTACGTTAAACCCTGCGATTGGTTTAGCGGCACCTACTGATTGAATCTTAGAAGCATCTAAGTTTTCGCGAGTGAATACTTTTGCGGCATCGTAAGTTTCTAAATCAGCACTTACGTTGTTTGCTACTTCGTCATTTTTCGCTAATTCATCAGAACCGATATAGTGACCTGTCCATTCAACTGTAATTTTAGATTGAATGTTCTTAACAGTCACTGTAGCATGCTCAACATCGTGAGTTACTAATGATTGTTCTAAAGATTTACCTGATTCATCTGTGATTGCGAATGAATCAAATACATAGTTTTTCGGTTTAGTGATAGCCAACGTAACATCACTACCTACTTCATAACCCATTGGGCGGTCTGGCATGATTTGAACATCCTTACTTACGTAGTATTGGATATTCTTAGCATGAGCCCACGCTACAGGATTAGTATTAATATCGCGATCAACAAACGTTGGATATACTGTTGATGCTTCATTTGGCATTGTGAATGTCACAGTTTTCTTGTCTTCACTGATTTTACCAGTGATTACTTTTCCGCTTTCACTAACTACGTGTAAATTGTATAATTGATAACCTGAGTCTTTAACTTCGCCGTTATCTTTATACGTCGTCGCAGTTTGTAATGTTACTTGTTCGCCAGCACGCACTTCTTTTTCGCTGTCAGCAGAGCCGTCGAATTGAACATCACCACCGTAGCCATGAGCTAATTTTAATACTTTAGGTTCGCCTAAACGTACTTCGTCAGCGTTTGCTACGGTTGCTAATGGTTGAAAGATTGACCCTACAGCCAATGCTGTCACCATTAATTTGTGAAGAGATTTTTTGAAATTGAGTTTCATAAAAATCGGTTTCCTCCTTTTCATTAATAATAATTATTATATTACATAGCAAATGAAAAGAACACTCGCAAAATACTGTTCTTTTTCAAAATACACTACATATCTATATACTTCATTATATACTACTCAGAAGCAAATGTAAACTAGAACTTGATGATTTGCAAAAAAAAACGCTAATCTTAGAATCGATTAGCGTTATCACGTTTAGCTTGCTCCAGATATTTACGACTACGTAATTCTGGTGAATCAGCAATTTCTGAATCGTACCATGCTTTTGCTTTATTGATAATCGTCAAAATTAACTTACGACTGAAGTAAATCGCAGGAATGATAATTAGTAAAACTGGGAATAGCTTTAATAATTTCAATCCGTAAACTACTGCTGCAACAATTAAGAACCCTAAGCCAAACATTTTTAAAGTGTGTTTCATTTGTGTATTTTTCATATTTATAAATCTCCTTTGATTTGTAATCTCAAGAGTATCGTATCATATTCTCAAATAATGTACATACCTTTTTATAAAAATTTACATGCGCGCGCGCGTACGTGTACGCGTATTTAATAGAAGAAATAAAATTGCAAATTACCTATGTACATTAGCGACTTTATGATGTATAATAAATATATCCATTAAGAATGTAAGCGCTTTCTTCTTTTCTTGCTTACATACATTGGACGACCTTTCATAGAATTTACAAAAGAAGACGTTATAAATGAGTTCTCTCGCAATCTTTGTTCTCATTTATAATGTCTTTTTTTTTTTATTGCAAATTTTGCAAAATTTGCCGTGTACATGTAGGCTTGAATATGTTAAGATTGATTTTGTAAATTTAAAAACAAAAAGAAAGGTCGTGAGACATTTTATGAAAGCAAGAGAGATTTTAGAACTTTTAAACATTAGTCGACAAGCGCTTGCACATTACGTAAAGACTAGTTTAATTCGCGTAACAGAGATTGCACCTAAGCGATATGAGTATTGTGAAGAAGACGTAATGTTATTTAAAGATTATTTAGACTCAATGGAAAGAGCTAATGAATGTGAAACATTCACAGTGATGCTATTAACTAATGACGCGTCTAAAGTGAACACGTTATCAAAGATTTGTGAAGACGCAAAAGTTGTGATTAATAATGTAACAATTGCTGACGAATCTTTTGACCGTCTACAATTACTTGAAAATTTAATGTATAGACGAATTTACACTTTAGTCGTCGATGATCTGTCACTCATTTCAGGTACAGAATCTCAGTTAATATGTACACTCCTATCACGCAAAGGGTGTCACATTCTAACGGTAGAGGACGGTGAATTAGTCAATGTCGTCAAACGTTAGAAACCCATTATTAAATTATGCATCAAATGAAGAATTCTACGATGCACTTGAAGAAGAATTCGTCAAATTTCAACAAGAACTATCGAAAAAACGACTTCCAATGAAATTCGCGATGCTTGCGATGCTACGTAAAGGAAACTTTGCTCAACTCGCAATTGGTAAAAGCGAATCTTCGATTAGGTTTATTCCTGATTATGATAGACAAGAGTTCTCGACAAAGTTTAGCACAATGATTAAACACTTAGTACGAGTGTCAAGTAAGTATCAATTCTACTATAACGTTTACGAAAGAGATGCAGAAATGATGTTTAATGCAGAATTGCTTGACAATACTATTGTAGAAGAGCTCGTTCTTCCACCCGACAGATTAATTTTATGTCACGAGGGTATATACGACTTAGAAAAGCGCTCGTATACAGATGAACTTCGTAATAGCGACGGAAAACGATACTTCTTCTCACACCGTTATAACTTCGACGTAAAACCTCTTAAAGAACTTGACGCTAAGAAAGTCAAGACGATAAAAGCAATTCATCAAAAGTGGTCAGCAAATAGTGCAACGAAGTGCGAATTTATTGAGATGACACTTTTAGGTTGCTTGATGGGACTTGACATTAAACGTCAAATTGTAATTGAGGGTTCAGGCGGTAATGGGAAATCAACATTTTTAAATGAATGTAAAATGCTCGCGGGCGCGTCTCAATATTTAGACATCAACTTGCACGACTTTGATAATGATCCGATTTTCTCAATGATTCGACCGTATCATAAATTACTAGCGGGCGACGACTTAGAAGTGAATTGGCTGATGAATGTGACAGTGTCTACTCGATTTAAGCAATTAATCATGGGAGCGACTCAACTGATTAACCAAAAGTATAAAGACCCTATAGCCGTTGTACAGAACGGTATGAAAATTCAGTTAACGAATGACTTTATGCGAATGATGGAACGAGGTAGCGTAATGGAAGATCGACTTCTATTTGTAAAATGGACAGGTGATAACTTCCGTAAAGTTGATAGTACTGAAGAAGTAAAGCAAATGAAATCAATGATTGAGAAAGCGTTTGGCACTTCATTAGACACTTTAGTGAACCCAAAGCTAAAAACTGACGATCAATACACGTATTATACGCATTTAGTGTCTTGGTTATTATCGAAGTATGAAGCATTACCTACAGCGAATGATTTTACTAAATTTGCTTTAGCGTTTAGCGGTGAATTAAGCGAAGCAATAGGTTCGCACAAAGACTCACTTGACGACTTCTTAGACGAATGTGAATTAGATGGAAAATTTGCTCAACGTAAAGTGTTCGTGTCATTGATGTATCAAGCATATATTCAAAATTTAGAATTATCAAACCCTGGCGCAAAACCTGTTCGAATTCAAACGTTCAGTAAACGTCTAGAGGAGCGATTGACACAAGCGGGCTATGTTCGATCAAAACGTGCAAAACCTCGATGGGCTAAATTTACAGAGTGTAACGTACGTGAATATATTAATGGTAAGGAAATAGATCAGTTAAGTCAGTACGATAAATATCTACAGCGAATGAATAATTTAGCAACGTCGTATGAAAATAAACAGATAGTGCATTGCTGTGCACATCTTGATGAATATCAATTGACAACTGCTATTAACGAAATGGCAGCTGAAAACGGTCTTACCGAAATTGACATTTATAGCATGAGCTATACAGAGTTCAAGGAACTCTACGAAAAGTATGCAAAAGAGTCAAATGAAGCAGTGTAGAAATACACTGCTTTTTTTTTGTGTGTAATTTGTTATTTGTTGCGTATGATACTTATGTGATTTACTTAGTATCAAGTATCAAAATTTCGCTCAATTTTCGCTCATTTTTGCATAATTTTCGCTCATTTTCGCTCAAAAACGCTCATTTTTCGCTCATTTTCGCTCGTTTTTAGCCTAATTTTTGATGATTTTTTCCTAATTTTTGATCGAAATCACTATTTTTAGCGCATTTTTCTCTCATTTTCACTCATTTTCACTCATTTTTAGCCTAATTTTTGATGATTTTTGATGAATTTCGACCCAAAATGAACGAAAAATGAGCTAAAATGAGCGTTTTTAAACCTAAATATCACACTTGCGAAACGTTTACATGATAACATTCTTAATTTAACCAAACTACAAAGTCCTTGAGTCTCAAGGTTTTAGATCAGTATCATACCTACTTATAATCTACGATATGTTATGATACCGTCTAAGTTGTTACCGCTAACACTCTTTCTATATTACTAGTATCATACTATATAATAATTAATAATATATATGATACTAGTACAAACAATAACGGTTGACACTCTAGCTAGGAATCGGTATCATAAGTATCATAACGACTACTAAAAGTTTAAACTCTGAGATCTCTATAATCTAGCTCTTTCTAGAGATCTAGATTTTCTTTGATTTTTGTGAAACTGTTATGATACTGTGATACCGATTCCTAGCTAGAGTGTCAACCGTAACATTTCTGACAGTATCATAGTCAGTATCATAGCAAATTTTGTATGATATTACATCCGATACTGATACCGTCACTCATCGTCAAATTTTTATACAACATCCAGTGTTCATTCGACTTTGAATATGATATAATAACTCTATACGATAAGAAAAGGAGATTTTATTATGACAATTCAATTAGCAATTGTTGGAAAGGGCGCTGTAGGTCAAGCAATCGCAAATGCTTATGTTCCCAATCCAGCTTATGAAGTTGACATATTTGATAGGTCAACGATACAACATGCTTTCGAAAAGCAATACGACATTTTAATTTACGCAGGCGTTCCCGGAGTCAAGTACCTTGCAAACGCAAACCCTGTTGAAGACATGAAAGCGATTCAAATTGCTCGAGATAATATTTTGAACATTAATGCTAAAAAGAAAGTATTAATTTCGACAATTGACGCGTCATTTGACTTAGGTGACTCACAAGCATCCGTGTACGGCATTCATCGCCGCATGTTAGAAAACATGGTTGCAAAGTCATGTCGAATTATTCGATTACCAGCATTATTCGGTTCAACTGTTGTGAAAAACGTATGGTTCGATCTTGTGAACCAGAAATTACCAGATCAATTATCGAACGATTATTTCGAGTATTTGCAACACGCGTTAAATCAACTGCAAGCCGCTGATTCGCGATATTCGCAGTTCCAAATCGTTAAAAAAGATGATAAAATAGACTATATACCAAGTAAGCAAGAATGGCTCAACCATGATTTAGGATTGCATGTTGCAATGAGTTCAGATAGCGAAATGGTATGGTTTGATTTAGATACAATAGACAAAGTCATTCAACATGTGTTAAATAGCGATATTGCGACATATAATTGTGCTTCATTTATTAGAAGCAATCATGTTGCAATTCCATTAAGCATGACTCATTCAGAATTTTTAGAAATGCACGGTATTTGCTTACCGAAAATCGAGACTGCACTAAGACCGAAGTATTCTCTAAAAGTTCATAAGTCAACTTTAATGACTCGCTCAATGGTGAAGAAATTTGTCCCACGTGAGGTGAGTTAATATGCTAGTAACACACGGTAATTTACCGTATCGAGAAGGTCATACTGCTTGGGCAGAAATTGAAGCGTTTTCTCGAATCGTAAGAAATTTGATGAATGAAAGAGTTGACGTAATTCCGCCGAACGATTGGTGTTTTGATGACGACTTACACGAAGACATTATCGTCTTTTGTTCAGGTCCGTGCGACACTCAATTGATTGAACAAATTAATCGATCAAGTTGTCGAGTGTTTGTTGTGATTCAGGATCCGAATTATCCAGTTCGTTTCCAGATCAATCGACAATTTACATTAGTGATGCCGTTTGAAAGATTTGAACATTTTAAATCAGCGTGTAGTGACATGCGGCTATCGCCGTTCGTCCACAAGTATGTTCCGTTTGGCGCAATGTCGTTAAGAGACAACGAGTATTCAGAGTTTTACGACGCAGCGACGCTGTCGAGCATTTATCCAGTCTACGAGAATGTTTATGTCGGTTCTTTAAAACCAGATCGACGAGAAGATTTTTCTAGATTAAGTACGATCGGTTGTGACTTTTACGGAAACTTCAGTCAGTCACAATTAGAAAGTCTAATTGGTCATTCTGCCAAGTGCAGATGCTTCGGTAGAACTGAGACTCCGTATGTCGTACCTGAGATTTATCAACATTATAAATACGCAACTTTGATGATTGACAAGAAAATGTTTGATTTACGAGTAAATCACATTCGGTTTGTCGAGTATGCTCGAGCAGGCGTTAAAGTAAGAGTTGTAAACGAATTGAATGATGATTACAGAGAATGGCTCTTAAGGTATGCGACACAGTTAAGCGAATACACGTTTAGATTTGACATCGACAAATTCGTTGATGACGTGCTGTCGATTGACGATTGCATAAAAGAGGTGTTTGCATGACGTTAGAACTGAAGAACGAAGTGTTAAATCAAATTTTGACTGATTTGTACTACGACTTGTGTACCGACTACTTTTATGAAATTTCGAATTTAGTTGACAAGTACGATGAAGTACTTGAAGGAAGTGAACATGATAATGTGTTTTCGAGAAGTAGAAGTGCGCTAGAAGACTATCGAACATTTTTAGTCTTGAAGGTATTACGAAAATGGGATCCGTCGCTAACGATTGAACGAACTTGGAAAGACATAGAGAACTTTAGTCGCGAACGTGATGAAGAGTTGACTGTGAAGCTATTAGAAATTAAACCAAGTTTACCTCGGTTAGAAGAAGTTGACTTTACAATGACTGCTTATAGCACGTTAGAGCTTAAAAAGCCAAACTTCTACGAGCAAATGAAGCATTGTATTGAGAATCAACAAACAGATTTTACTTATTTATTATATTCGAATGAATTGCAACAATGGGAAGACATTTTACAAAGTTCATATCCAACATCGTTTAATGATTGGTTACGGAATATGAATTTGACAAGTCATTCGATGATTTATACATTAAATAAGAAACGAGCAAGAGAATATGCTCAACAATATTTACGTGATGAATTGAAGTCGAGTACAATCGACGAGATTAAGCACATTTTTAAAGAAGGCGAAAGTCGAAACAAAGCCATAGAAATGATTCAAGTATTATCAGACAAGTTTTTAGACTCTTATGAAGATCAGTTATTTGAGTTTATAGATGATGTAAGAAAGGAAGCTTAGATTAACAAATGAACAATGAATTAGTATTAAAAACAATTGAAGAATCAATGTTGCCAGTCGTAAGTGGTTTAGATTTAGAATTAGAATTTCATGATGGTAAGTATAGCATTGTGAATTTCGATGGAGCACTTGAGCAATTAAAAGAATTAAGTACAAAGGTTGACGACTATCAGTATCACCCAGACGATCGTAAATCTGTAAAACAATTTAAAGCTGCTGTAAATAAATATTCATCTAACTTTACTAAAGTTGTAAATGCAACACAAAAAGAATTATTTAAAGAAGTAAACGATCAAAAGAAACAAATTACGAGTGTGATGAGCGAAATTTCTCGCAAATTAGACAACGGGTTAAAAGAAGATGACGCTCGTCTTAAAGCAATTAAATATGAGACATTATATCAAGCATTTCAAAATGCAAAACCTCATTTTGACAAATTAGCAAAATCTGAGTTATTATACGAGCATGTGTCAAGTAGTTCTTGGTTAAACTTAACAACTTCTGAGACAAGCGCAATTAAAGAATTAGACATTCGTTTAACGACTGTAAATGACTTATGCGCTAACCCACTAAACCCTGAGAACGATCCTGTGAAAACTGCTGCCGTGTTAGCGTTACACGGTTGGGACGGTCTAAAAGCGTTAAATGCGATTTTAGCAGAGAAACAAGCGATTGAAGATCGCGAAGCAGCATTAGCAAAAGGCGCTGAGAGAGCGTTATCTCAAGATGGGTACCATGAAGAAGATACTTCAGATGAAGCATATCGTAATGATGTCGTGGATGATACAATTGATGATTCTCAAAGATTTGCTTCTGTAATTGTGAATGCTGAGGATGTAGAAAAAGTAGTCACTATCTTACGTCAATTGAAAGTTGACTTTAAAGTAGTATATTAGAAAGGAATGAGCAATATTGTCAAACGATATTCTCCAAAATGAGCTAAAAGGCTCAATTGCAGTGACTGTTGAGTCACTTATGAAAGACGTCGCAGAGACGTTACAATCATTATATGACGAAGTTAGTAAAGAGACTTCAAATGATGAACTTACAAGAATGATTTTAGAAACGCAACAAAAAGCTTCTACTCAAGCTGTGAATGCTGGTTTTTCTATTCGTTTGACACGTTCAATCGAAACCTCTCAAAGAGAGATTGCAGAAATGCTAGAAACACTGCAATTAGTAAATGACATTGTACTTGACGCGTTGAGTTCAACGTCTGACGCATACGCTTATGTGACACATGCTCGAAAGATCTTAGTTGGAGTTCAGCAAATGTTCGCGATGAGTTCAATTGCTGGAGGTGTGAAGTAATATGCAATTAGATTATGAATTATTATCATCACTAATTAATGAAGATCGAATTATTCAAGAGATTAAAGCGATTAAAGTTTCTAAAAGTGACGCTGACGTTAAAGAGCTTGTTGAATCTTTGCTCAGCTCACTAGCAATGATTAAGAAAACAAAATCAAGTTATACAAAGCGCCAAGCGCTTGCTAAACTTGTAAAGATTCATCAGATTTTAAAGAATACAATTTCGAAAAAGTATTCTAGAGAATTATATGATATTACAAAAAGTCTGTCGATTGTGTATGTAATTTACTTCTTGACAGAATCGGAAGTTGGTGAGAATTAAGTATGAAAAAATTAGAATTAACACCTATTACGTTTAACAAACGTTTAGACGCGATGTCGCAAGAAGTAGAAGTACCAGTACAAACAAACTCACTTCTTGATGCAGTTGAAGTAGCGCATCAATTAGAACGATTTTTAGAAAATGCTGATTCTCCAAATGCATTTACGCAATTGCCGCAAAGAGATCCTGTTGAAGAAAAAGCAATTGAGACACCGTTTGTTTCTTCTGCTTTACAACAACCTTCTCCTCAATTGCAAGTCACAAAACCGATGACTCAGTCAAGTCAGTCTTACGTAAGTTTAAGTCCTGCAAATGACGATCTTGAAGAAGATTTTGATGGCGAAGAAGAAGAATTTACAGAGATTACGGTCAATGACATCACTGAAACAAGTCGACAAGATGAAGTTGATGAACTCAGTTCGCGAGAAGTAGAACCTGTTAAAGAACAAGAAACGCCTAAAGTTGCTAACGAAGCAACTAGTTCATCACTAGTGTCATTACCAATGATTACTCAAGAAGGCGAGATGCTTGGTCAGTTAGAATCATTGAAACAATTAATTGGTTATGATATTATTAAAGTGACTGACAAGTTCATTATGGTAAAAGAAAAATCTGAACCAACAATTGAGTATTATCGTGAACATGAAGATGAAGCACTTGACGTGATTCTGAATTATAGCGATTCAATGGTGCCTTCATATTTACCATTTAACTTGAAACAAGTAATGGATGCTGATGAGAAGAAAGAATCTACTCGTCTATCAACTTATAATACAATCTTATTAAGTCGAGATATTATGCGAGTATTCCAATCAATGAATTATCGTAAATCACTTCGAGCAGTGCCCGATGTACTTGACGCTTCATTGAAGAAAAGTCACGATGCATTAATTCGACATGATCGAATTGCATCAGATCATATTTTAACTTCAGGTGCATTATCTAGCTACAAAGTATCATACATTCCGTTTTTAGTTGAGAATGTAGCGAATGATTCTAAGATTCACCAATTAGCATATACGATTACTCGTAAGTTTTTATCATCGTTAGACATTACGTACATGAGCGACGTATTAAATCAAGGATTGCAATACGTAATGTGTTATGTAACGCCTCGCTCAGGTCGTACTCCGAACGAATCATCATTCGACGTAACTGTGTATATGCTTCGTTCGTAAGAAACGTTGTACATTCGTGCTAGAGCATGATAAAATAAAACCATGTAAGAATTATTTTAAAAAATGAAAGGAACATTGATCTATGACATTAGAAAACAAGCCGGCTTATCTAGTCATTGACTTCGATGTAGAGTCACTTAGCAAAGTTGATTCGTTTAAGAGCGCATTAGCAATTGCGATTTTAAAAGATGACGCGTCATTTGTGCCTCAAGAAGAAAATGACACAATCTATACAACTATTAAGGAAGGGTTCCATCGAGTAATTGCTCGCGAAGATAGTATTAAAGAAGAAATTCTTGAAGAACTGATTGACGGCACGTTAGTGTTGCCACAGCGCGTTTTAGATCGTGCTGAAGACATTGAAGCAACATTCTTAGATGCTGATCTTAGTGTGCAAGAAGTAACGATCTCCACTCCTAAAGAAGTTGAAGAGGAAGTCGAAGAACAAGAGCATGAGGAAGAAGTTCATGAAGTTGAAGAATCTGAACAAGATGAACACTACAAAGAATTATCAACTCGTGATTTAGTTAAAGATTTGCTACCTGATGCTGATCAAATGATCGACCAGTTATCAGAACCATTAGAAGTTGAACCAGAAGCGTTGACTTCTCCAAACGTAGTATTATTGAAATCTCAGTTAGATACATCGTTAAACCAAATGCAATTATTAGTTGACGATCAAGTATCTCACGCAATTAGAACTGGAGCATTACAATCATCAGTTCAAGAAGTTTCTCAGAAATTAGTAGAAACTCCACCAACTGAGATTCTTGATTATAAAGATGCTTTAGAAAAACAAGTATCATACCGTGAAGAATTAAACGACCAAGTTGATTCTATTAAAGAATCATACAACGCAAGTTTAGAAGCTTACATCGAAGCGAAGATTCCTGAGTTACGCGCTGAGTATTTAGCAACTCACCCTGACGATACTGATCTTCGTGTAGCAGAGTTCTTAGCAGAACATGCACATGAATTAGTAGCAATCGAAGAAAGTGTACATGCTAAACGCGAAAAAGCTGAAGCACGAGTATTACGTTCAGTGATTGAGAACTCAGATAAAGATGAGTTGCGTAAATTAATGAAAATCTTAAATGCTAAAGAACGTTACCAATCAACATTAGACAATGTTGTTAAGGTATGGCGTATGACTCAAGGGCGTCCAGTAGATGCTCCTCAAGCAACACTTGAGCCACAGCACTTTGAAGCCCCAATTGCTCCAGTCGCTAAAGAACAACATTTCGAAGAACAAGTTCAACATGACGCACAAGAACAGCATGAAGAACAATCATCAATTGAAGAACAAGACGTTGATTTAAGTTTCTTAAATGACTCATCAATCGACAACATCGAAGCTGAGTTACATCAGCGTATTGAGAATTCTGCTCAACAAGAAAGAGAAGCTCATGAGCAAGCGTTAGCAGAAGAAAAACATGAAGAACAACCTGCTCTACATGACATCGAAGATGATCAAGTTGATTTAGAAGATCATGAAGATCACGTTGTGCCAGTTCGCACTCCAGTTCAAGTACCGAAAATTGACTATTCAATCATCACAGCAAGTGACGATGATGAAGACGACGAAGTTGAACTAGATGACGCTGACGAAAGTGAAGACAACGTCGAAGATACTTTCAAACCAGCTGAAGAAAAACCAGTTGAACGCGAAGTAAAATTAGACACTAACATTGGAAAATTAGCTGATGAAGTTGAATCTAATGACGACGAAGAAATCGTTGAAGGTGCTCAATCTGATGAAGTTGACATCGACAGCATGTTCGAAGATCTTAATACTTCAGAAGCAGTTGAAGAAGTTACAAAACCAGTGAAACAAGGCATTACTAAAAAGACTAAATTAATTGCAGGCGGAGTCACTGCTGGTATCGTATTATTAGCGGGTGGCGGAATGTATGCCGCAAACCATATCTTCAACACACCTTCTCAAGAAACGACTCAACAAGAGTCTACTGCTACTCCACAACAAGACGGTGAAACAACACTTGCTACAACTATCGTGTCAGTAGGTGACACTCTTCGAGTTTCAGTTGGTGGTAAAGAAATGAATGTTAAGGTAATTGAGGTTAAAGCTGATGGGTCAGCAACAGTTGAAACTCCAGACGGTGAGAAATTAGCAATTCCTTACGAAAGTCTTAAAACGCTATTAGACAAATAAATCATTAAAAGTACTGCAATTAAGCAGTACTTTTTTTTATGTAAATTTTTATGCAAGAAGTGTAAAAGAATAGGTTTTACATATGTAAATGTGTGCTCAGATATGTTATAATAAGGAGGAATAAGACTTTACAAAGTGAGGTGTCACATGGAAACACTTAATACATTTTTGAAGGTTGCGAAAGAACGTGGTTATGACAACGATGAGTATCGCAATGCTGAAAACGGGCCGAAACGAATTAACACAATTATTAATTGTTTATTATGTATTTTGACAGCATTAATCATTTGGGGCTGCGGAGCAGGTTTAAACAACTACGCTCAAAAGCAAATTCGCAAAGAGACTCCGATTACATTAACTGTTGACACAAAACAAGAAGCAAAACAAGATAAACCCGTTGAGACTACACAAGAAGACACAAGCGAGTTTTCGCCGTTATTACAAGAAATCATTTCGATGTTTCAAGGCACGAAAACTGGACAAAGTGGATCTTTTAATGCAAAGTTAATGGCTTATGAAATGCTAAGCGGCTTTAGTAAATTTATGATTACGTTAAGTCAGTGGACAATCTATGGAAGCGTTATAATGATTGTGTTTATATCAATCATCTATTTCTTAACGATGCTAAAACGTTGGAGACACTATGAGCGTGACGTATTAGCAAATGACATTGAGGCTGCGATTTTAAAACGTCGAATTTTAAGATCATTAGACTATCGTAAGCAATTACGAAACGCAAAACGAGCGATTAATAATTCTAATGGTAATGACGACGATCCAAAGAAACATGCTCGTGTTGAAGCGTTAAAAGAACTCGGTAATATGAAAATTAATATTAATACTCGACAGTCATTAGACGGGTTTACAATCGTAAAATCATCTCGAATTACATTTAATATTCCGTTCAATGAATTTGCGTTATTAGAACTTGAGAATTTGATTAAAGACTTAAACTTAACAGCAACTCGTAAAACTGGAGCTAAAAGTAAGTTCGGGGTAGTTGAAACGTCAGAAGATCGTACTCGTTGGACAATTCGAGCTCAGGTTGCAGTGAAAGACAAATATCTATTTGACACAGATGATGATGACGTTGATGACACTCAATATGAATCAGCATTCCCATTACACTTACTTGTCGACCGTAGAGAACAAATTAAAGAAGTTGAAGAGAAGACGGCAATGTATGCTCGTCGATCTTCAGAATCTCTTGCGATGTTATTAACGTCTATGAAGTATCAAGTGAAGTTTATCGACTTCGTTGTAAGTGCTTCAACAGTAACATATACTTACGAATGGACATTTGATACAAATGCTCCAAACGTACAAAATATTCCAAAAGTAGTAGACAAGAACTTCGGTCTTGAAGGTTCAGAAGCGTTAATTGCAGGGAACCACTTAAAGATTGTAGTACCATTACAAAAAGAATACCGTATTCCACTTGATGTTGCAACGTTATATCGTGGAGCATTCGGGGGTGAAGAATAATGTTAGAAACAATTTTCTCATTCTTCCAATGGCTAATAGGTGTCATCATCTATTATGTAATGTTCGTAGTCGATAAAGTTCAACATTGGCTAGTTGATAGCGGTGCAGGAACTAAGATTTTTATGGGACTAGGCGCAGTGTTCTTCGTATGGGCACTGTTCGAAATTATTGACGGCGATAGTTCATTAGGTCGTTAGAAAGGAACAAAAGAAACAATGAATGAATTTGAACAATTAGTACAAGAAGATGAGTCAAAGGTCAAAAAGTCAAAGGCGACTCAAGAGAAAGCAAAGAAAGATAAAGCAAAACGTGGACCAAGCCCATTGAAAACAAAAATTATGATTGGTTCAATCGTAGTGTTAACTTTATCAACACTATTCTTTGGCCTAAGTTACTTAGGTTCTCAAAAGCTGATCACTAAGTTAAAAGCTGAACAAAATCAAGTAGTTGTAAACACAAAGAAATCTGTTGATGAAGTCTATCGTAAAACAGCTAGCGCTGAAGAAGTGAAAGACATTAAAGATTCTCAGATTACAAGTTTAACAAATCAATTGAACGAAGCTCTCAAAACTTTAGAAACATCAAAAGGCATTCGTTCAGACCAAGTAAAAGTAGCGTTCACGAAAACGAAAGAATTAAATGCAATGAACACTGTGAATAAATTCTTCTCGCAATATTTCGCGTTTGATTCTAAAGATCAAAATCGTGTGAAGAACTTACAAGAATTAGTTGCGAACGATCTCGTGTATTCAGAAGTAACAACTGCTGATTCGTTAATGAAACAATTCGAAGAAAAAGGCGCATTAGCGTCTTCTGCCACAATTTTCTATTATGCAACACTAAGCGATCAAGATGAATACTTTGTAATCGCACCGTTGTTAATTCAAGGTAAAGTAGTACCTCAAGCATATAAACTTGGAATTGGCTCAGATAACAAAGTGAAATCATTTACGTATATTGGAACGATTGACATGAACTACAAAGATATTTCACGTGAAGTGAAGGGCGCTGACAAAGTTGAGACACCAACTACTCAAGCGCAAACGACACAAGGGGGCACAACAGTACATGAAACAACAAAACAACAATCAACAACAAAAGAAAAGAAAACTCAGTAGAAGTTTCTTTTCTCGAATGGGAATTACTTTATTAGCGGGTCTTGTCATTAAAGACGTTGCAATGCCAACGATTGCTCATGCCGATGGAAAAACATGGAAGTATGTAAGACGCGACCATGATTGCGGGCCAGGTTCTTCATCTTCTTCGTCAGCATCTAAAGGTGATGCGATTGTAGGTATTGACGGAGACTGGTTAACAGAAGGTTCCGAGGCGTATAAAGTAGCTCAGAGAGTATATGAGATTCTAACAAAAGACTATGGTACTTCTGGAGAATTCGCTGCAGGTGTACTTGCGAATATTAAAGGTGAATCGAACTTTATTCCTGACTTAGGTGAAGCTCGATACGACGCAGGTGGTATTAACCGTTTCGGGATGAACTCTAAAAAGCCAACTGCTGGAATGGGACCATCAACAAGCACTCAAGAAGCATCATATGATAGAAACTTTTTCGGTGGTGGGTTATTCCAATTAACGAAATATACTAAATTCACAGACAATCCGAAGTACTGGCAAGCGATTAATAAATCTGAAGGTTGGGCACCAGAAAACCAAGTGTTTGCAATGTTAGACTTAGAATTCTGGAATCGATCATTAGAACATTATTTCTTTAGATCTCACCCTTACGATAAATCAAGTAATAAGATTACAAAAGTAGAAGAATTACTTTCTATTGATGACGCTGAACGCGCAGCTCTATACTTTATGATGTCATATGAACGTCCAGAGCGTCCGCATCCAGAACGTTTAGAATGGGCTAAGCAAGCAAACGCTGTGTTTAACAAAAGTAAAGCGAAGCCTGATAAATCAAAATGGAAATTCAATGTATCGGCAGATTCATCAATTGACGTGTCAACGTCTGGTACAAACAAAGCTAAATCATCAGGCTGTAAAGTCGATGGTGGCGGAACAGGATATGCTGATTGGGGCAATGACGGAAAAGGTACATACCCTGCTGACGCACCGCGAGCTTTCGGTGCAGAAAATATTCCAGATTCAGTGAAACAATATGTGTTAGATCCACGTTTAGTAGGATTGAAGCTAAAAGACTCTAGTACTTGGACAAACCCTGGAGACCAATGCGCAAACTTTGCTCCATCGTTTTTATACGCTTTATGGCTTAAAGACGGTCAACCAAACCCTAACGCTGCTGGTCCAGCTGGTGAATGGTATGGTGGTAAGTTCGCTGAAACTTATGCTACTAAATACGGTGTTAAGACGTCAAGCAAGCCATCTAAAGGTGCGATCGGAAGTACGATGGGTCCTAACTCGTTAACGCCAAGTGAATGGGGTCACGTTTGGATCGTATGTCACGTGTTTGAGAACGGTGACACATTAGTAGTAGAACAAAACTTCAATAACGGTGCAGCGAAATCTGGATATGCAGCTGGTGAAACATGTACTTGGAACTATCGTTTGATTACGAAAGCACAATTAGATTCTGCTACAGTGAAATACTCAACTCCAGCGGACGCAGGCTATAAACCTAATGAGAAAATTTTAGGTAAAACTCAGACTTCAACAGATAACAAAACAGCAACTACTGAAGAGAAAAAATAACGAGGTGACGTTATGAGAAAGAAATTACTATTATTAGTACCAATGCTACTTTTAGCAGCGTGTAAGAAAGAATCAACTGATCCAGGTAAACTTGTCGTAAACGGTCATGACGGATCTGACGTAACAACTGTAGAAGTAACGACAAGTGGATCGAATGTAGAAGTCGTAAAAGACTCTAAGTCGTCAAATTCTTCAAGTTCGTCAAATGGATCTAGTTCATCAAATTCTAATTTGACTGTGAAAGAACAAGCTGACGCGACTCTTGCTAAATTTGACAAGAGTAAATTTCACGAAGGATTGACTGATTCACAAATTAAAGAATTATCGAATGCTCGTGGTAGTGAAGAAAAATTACGTGAGAAATCAAATTATGTAATGCAAACACATCCACAAAACGATAAAGACGACAAAGAATACACTTATGCAAGTTTTATTAGTTCGAATATTCAATCGAAGACAGAATCGAATGATTCGTCAATTAAAAAAATGATAATTACCAAGTTAAGAGCTACAGAAGATAAAACAAAGGCATTCGTAAACGATCGTTCTACAGCTTATGACATTGCTTCTGTTGCAGAGAATGAGTTTTATAATGATTACACAGGTGTGACTTCTTGGATGATTTATTTAAGTAACGGTTGGACAATTGCTGAGTCATCAATTCGCATCTACGATTATGACAACAATGGTACTTTCCAATATACAGTTGAATGGACTAAGAATGGTCAAGTAATGGGATATATGATGGGAACTTACTATAAGCAATTAAATCAAACTGCGTTGAAATCATTTACAATGACTCAAAAGGGCTCATTAGATAATTACAAAATGAGTTTAGAAAGAGGTAAAGTAAGATAGCATGAAGAAAAAATTAGTATTAACCGCAATTTGCGGAGCAGCAAGTCTGCTAATCGGTTGCGGTACTCAAACTAAACCTCAACCGGAGATTAAACAAAAGATTGTTCAAGAAACGACTTCTGAAAAAGACTTTGTTGAATTGACAACTGAGTATAAACCTGAAGAAATTCCATCAGGTGAAGTTCATTTTAGTGGTGACATTGACGCATTTAAAAACGTCGATGAAATTGCAAAAGCATTAATGAACTTATATACGTTTAAATTACAAACTGGAGATGAGTTTGTAACAAAACTTGAAGAGTTTAAAAAGTTCACATTAACGTATAATGTTGACAATATTCGTGAGTTATATATGAAGTATGACAACACAAACGATCGTCGAACGATTACTGGAGCTGCTAAAGCATTCAGATACGAAGTATCAAATAACGACGATTCGAAGACAATTTCACTATACGTGAAATATGCTCAATCGCCAATCAATAATGATTCAATTGAAACAATCGGAGAACGATTATTTGAAGTATTAGAGAATGGTGAAGCTAATGTTAAAGAACGTAAAATAGATTTTGAAATTACAAAAGACAATTTGTTGAAAATCGTAACACCAGATTGGCTTTCTCAATAATAAATACCACGCTTTACTATGTATTTGTTCGGTGAAGTGTGGTATAATTGTCTTATAGAAACGCTTTAGAAAGGAAGACTTAGAATGCAAAAGATTAAAGATTTTTTTAGTGGCATTAAAAATTATTTATTAGTATCAGAAGAAGGCTCTATTTTATGGGGCATTGAACAAGTGATTAATTTTATTAAAGCAATGTGGTCTGCGATTCGCGATCGTTTAACACAAATGTCTGAAGAACGAGCTACGAAAAGAGATGAACGAGGTGACAGTTAATGTCAGAATCAAAGCAACCGAAATTTAATTTAAAAACAGTAAACATTTTAGCAGAATCTAAACACCGTGTGTTAGAAGTAGAAATGCTAAAGAAGATCACCATTGATGGGACAATTTCTACTCAGCGCGCGTTTATTTCGTTTGGTATTTCTGTGTTGTTATTCGTTGTCATTATGTCATTATTAATGTCAGACGGAAATAGAATTCCATTTATTTTCATTCCATTGCTCGTATTTGCGATCGGATGCGTCATTTTAATATTAAACTACATGTTATCATCGCGAAACAAATCGATGTTAAACTCGGTAGTCATTTTATTGAATGACAGACTAATTGAGAAGATTCGACGTAAGACAGGTCGAAAAGGCGACTTAAAATCGTTTGGTATTGAAGACTTTGACGAATCAACAGGTTTAATTCACTTTAGAGATAATCGAGTGGGTCGAATGTATCGAGTTGAAGGTCAGTTATCAAGATCAACGTTACCTTCAGTTGCAAATGGCGTCGCAATGGCTCGAGCTCAGTATTTAATTGGTCGTTCTTCAACGTCGAATGAGAAATTAATTACATCAATTCGAAACATTGATTTACGCAATCAATTGAAATCATACATTGAATGTTATGAGAAAGCAAGTTCAGGTAGTCAAGACGACGAATGGCGTCGACACATGTCTGCCTTAATGTTTAACTATGTCGACGATGAGATTGATAATAAACAAATCACAGTTACACAAGTCGTAATTTTAAGTGACTATGATGAAGCCGCATTTTTAAGATCGGAGACCGAATTCTTCAGTGCGGTAAACAAAGGTATGTACGTGAACGTGCAACCTGTGACAACTCAACGAGATTTAGTTGAGATTGTTGCACCAATGTTATTGCTATCGAAAGGGGGCGCAAAGAAATATGGAATTAATGAATAAATTACCATTCATTAAGAAACAAAAAGAAGAAAAGAAAGACGACAAGAAATTCTTAACAGATTCAACACCATACCGATTTACTCCATCGTTTATGAAGCATAACGGTAAATATGCTACGATTGTAAAATTATATTTACGACAAGGCTCAAACCGCGGTCTAAGTTATATGGACGTAATCGACTTTGTGCCAACTCAAGCGAATACTGGTGTAGAAATGTATTTCATTGTAGACGACAAGGTCATTAAAAGTGAAGAAAAAGATAAACTAATTACACAAAACTCAGTAAAGAACTTGGCTGTGTTAGAAGATGACGAACAACGCGCTAAAGATAAACGTAATAAATCTCAACAGGGTGAAACACAAAACGTAGTTGAGATTCGTACAAGTGAGCAAGAAGATTATGCGTTATATCAATCAATCATTGGTAAATCAGAAGTAATTGCAGTGTTTGACTGGGTATTATTAGTTGTAGGTGATTCACCCGAAGCAATTGACGAACAATTAAATCAATTAAACACACGTTTAAAGAAAGAACATGACGGTGCAGTGTGGGACTCACTTCCTGGTGAGCAACAAGAACGTTTCTCACGATTCTTTGATGAATTAGAGCCAGATCGTTTTAAGGAAACAACAGTATCAAGTAACTATGCAGGTTTAAGTGTAGCAATGAGTGCTGGTTTGTTAGATGAGAGAGGTGTGCCAATTGGAAAAGATATTTTCGCACCATCTCAACCGACAGCATTCTTTGATTTTGAGAACTCGACTCGTTCTCAAGCGATTATTGCAATGCCAAAATCGAGTGTGATTCCATTTTATCGAAATCAAGATTCCGAAGTTCAAGTGCCCGCAAGTTCTATTTTAGCTCAGGCTGCGGCGAATCATATTGTAATGAATGGTCATCGTGCTCACCATATCGTATTAAACAAATTTGATTATTTCGAAGATGGAAAATATTATCGACCACAAGATTCTGAAAGAATCTTTAAGCGATACGATGTGTCGAAGATGACAATTAATATGATGCAAGGGTTCGGTGACATTAAAGACGTTGCTAAAGTATACGCTCGTTTGCAACAAAAAATTGTAAACATTTTCAACGTAATGCGTAACTTGACTCTTACAGAAACGCAAGAGTCAATTATTTCATCAGCGTTATCAGAAATGTATGAAAGTGAACAATATTGGATTGCGGACGCGGACTTATATCCAGAGCGTACAAAGATTGTGGATATTAAATATCCAGAAACTTATGCGACAGCCGCAACATTCTTAAGTTCATTTACGACGTATGCTGAGAAAGCATTACGCGAAGGTAAGGTTAATCGTGCTGACGATGCAGAAACATTAGGTAATTTATTGCGTAGTAGTTTAGATATGTATCGTTCAGTAATCGGTCGTACGACAACGATTGAACCAACAACTGCATTACAAGTGTATTATGAGTTTGCAAATGCTTCTTCATTACAATTAAAACAAATTCAGTTTTTAAACACAATTGAGTATATTATTCACACAGCAGCTAAAGGTGACGTCATTGTGATTCACGGTTGTGAGCAATTATACGATCGAGTTGCGAAAATGACAGTTGAAGCAATTAATGCGGCAAAAGAAAAAGGTATTCGATTCATCTTTGCGTTTGACACAATCTCAAGTATTTCGAACTCAGTATCGATTCCAATGAACGATATGTTTAAAATGCAAAACGTGTATTATACTGACTTAGACGTTGACGTATCTTGGTCAGCAGTTGGTCAATTGATTCCAAAAGAGCTCGATGAATATAAGAAAGCATTAAATACAGAATTAAGTGATCAGATTATAGCAACATTACAATCGAAGATTGAGAATCAAGTAATGATTCACAGAGCAATTGGTAAAGTGAATAACTTTATACAATTAAACCCTATTATTTAGAAGAAAGGATGCGATATTCATTATGTTTGGTGATTCAAGCCCAAGAACAAAACAAATTTCTACAAATGCAATTTTTGTAATAATTGCAATTGTATTAATCTTATTTTCGTCAATTTGGACAGTAGTTGGAATGCATCGATATGATACTCTCGTATTACGATCTTCTACGCCATTAGAAACAAAATTGAAATTTACACGCTCAGCAGCAGACGTTGTATTATCAGGTATTTACACGGACGCTGAGAAAAGCGCATTAGTCATTCGATTGTCTCCGACGACTGAAGCTCAGTCTCGATTACCATTTAAAGGTTCGGACTACCGAGTGTACTTATCGTCTAAATCACTTGACGGTTACAAAGAAGCAGACATCATCTTTGCTAAAATGTCAACCGACGGAGACATGTTCTTAGTCATTCCTAAGCCTACTGATGATGTGTATAACGTATTCATCATGAATACAAAGTATTTAGCAGTTGACTTACTTGCTAAAGACAAACAAAATAAATCAAAAGATCAAAATAATGCTGATAAGATTGCTAACTTAAATGACACTAATGACAAAGCGTTAAAAGCGTCAATCTCAAGAGCAATTTCATCATATAAATATGATCCAAATGGTAAGAACGCACAAGAGTTCATTGTTGACGACAACCAATCCGACGTAATCTCATTCCGTGTAACAACAAAACCTGCGTTCAGCACGCCTGAATACGCAGTTACGGAATTAAACACGCGTTTACTAACAGAAAATCAGGAGTTTAATTTTAAAGGCTTCTTTGATATAGTATTTAAAGAATCGGTTATTAAGACTTTAGAAAAACAATATGAAGCAAACAAATCTAAAGTATTACAAGTTGATGAAACACTTCAATCAATGAAGGAACGTGTATCATTAAACCCTCTTGATAGTGAAGCAACTCAAGCAGTTCAGAAATTAAGTGAAGACTTAAAAGAATTGCAACGTCAACAAACCGAGTTATCAACTAAACACGCTCAATATTCTGCTTTACAATACAGCGATTCGTTATTTACGAACTTACAAACTAAAGCAATTATTGTAGACACTTCGTGGAAAGGAGAGTAAGAATGTCTGAACAATTATGGACAAAACTTCGACGTAACAAACAATTTAAAGAATTCTTTGATTCGTATAACGATTCAATTGCGAATGCTTTAGTCGAATTAGAAGAATCTCCATATCCAATTCTTGGTCGAGATGCTGAGATTGAACAATTGTATGCAATTTTAGAACGACCTCGAACACCAGTAGCAATGTTAATTGGTCATGCTGGGGTTGGTAAGTCTGCGACTGTAGAAGAATTTGCTCGCCAATTGAACAACAACTCTGCTAAGACGGTAAACAAGTCGAAATATTTGCTGATCTCGTTACAGGTTGGTAAGTTGAAAGCATTAGGTACTTCTAAATTACAATCTGCATTAGCATCTATTCTTGGTAAATTAAAAGAAGTTGAAGAACTTGCTCAAGACGTAGAAGACAATCCGAATATTAAAGTCGTATTATTTATCGATGAGGTACATATGCTTGTAACCATTTTCGGACCAGGTACAAAGATTGGTGGGGACTTGTTAAAAGCTGAACTTGCTCGTACACCGATTCGAGTAATCGCTGCTACAACACGACGAGAATACGACTCGACAATCGCGGTCGATCCGCCATTGGCACAACGTTTTAAGAGTATCGAGATGAATGAATTGCCAAAATCGGTAGTCGAAACAATTTGTAAAGCATGGTGGGAAAAGATTGCAAAATCTAAATATCCATACCCTGCCGATGACATCATTTCTCGTGTATTAGACGCAAACGCGATGTATCGTGCTGAAGAAGCAGAACCTCGTAAAACGTTAGATATTTTAGAAGACTTTGTGAGTTATTGTTATCGTGAAAATAAACCAATTACAAATCATGTAGTTGATGAAATTTTCAAACGTCGTTTCTCAATTAGTTTATCAACAAACATCGATCCTAAAGCGATCTTTAATGAGATTAAATCTCGTATCATTGGTCAACCGTATGCGATTGAAACGTTACGTAAATTAACACAATCATTAGTCTTTCGATTAGATCCAACGTCAAATAAACCTTTAGCCACAGCATTATTTACAGGTCCAACCTCAACGGGTAAAACGGAAACTGCAAAAGCAATTGCAGATAGTTTATATCCAGGCACTCATGCATTATTCAATCTAAATATGCCTGACTTTAAGACAGAAGAAAGTGATGAATTAATGCGACGTCGAGTTGGCGAACGTGTTCGACATCAACCAAACTCAGTAGTACTTTTCGATGAGTTCGAGAAAGCGCATCAGTCAGTTAAAGATTCATTCTTAGCAATGCTCGACGAAGGTATCGTAACATTTACAACATATAACCGTGAAGGTTTAGAAGAAAGTCACTCAGTGTCACTTCGAAATACCGTAATTATTGCAACAACGAATGCTGGTTCAAGTATTTTCCAAGACGATGGTAAGTATTCTCAAGAATTAAAATACTCTCAATCAGGAAACGAACATGCACGTAAGATTGCAATGGACGCTGAGATTGAAAGTTTAATGAAACGATTAAGAACAAACTTGCAAACAAATGGGTTTAAACCAGAGTTATTAGCTCGTTTCAATCGAATTGTTCCGTATCGTAGTTTACCAGAGAAAACGTTGCTTGACATTAGTGAACGCGAACTTGATATTCTTGCTAAGAAGTTCAAAGATTTACGTGGTATTACAATCACTTACAACGAACCTCGTGACTGGAAGCAACAAGATACACGTTATCCATATGTTGCTCGAGACGTAGCATTATACGTAACGTTCACACGAATGAATTCAAATGATGCGAAAAGCAGTGGTGCTCGCCGTATTAAGAATGAGATTAATTCATTAGTATATGATGCAATCGTCGATTCTATTATTGACAATCCACTGAAAACTCACTTTAGAGTATCAATTAGTAAAGACGCGTCGATCTACGATAAAGACGCGGCATTAACTGTAGGAGGTGTAGAAGTACGTGCGTATTAATAAGAAAATTTTCAAAATCTTTAGTGTCTTATTTATTTTAACAACATTTGCTCAAGTATTTACGCCTTCTATCTTTGGCACAATTGCTTACGCGGTTGAAGATGCTCCAACGAACGATGGTAGTCCGGGTACGACATCGCCATATATTGATGACGTATTGTCGTCTCAGGTTGAGAGTGCTAAAAATCAAATTAAATCAGACCCTAAAGCTGCAGCGCAAGCAGTCGTTCAATTAATTACAGACCCGAATGGGTTAACCTATGAACAAAAAGCAATGGTCACTGCGTTAAAATCTGCTTCAACAGATACGATGAAAAAGATCAAAGACACAGGTATTGTAACTGCAGAAGTAATGAAGCAGTTTCTTACAACACCTGAGAAAAAAGCCGCAATTCAACAAGTAATGCGAAACACGGGTAACTTGTTTGAGAACGTTGCGAAGTTATATGACGTAAGCCAACGTAAAGATGATGAGTCAAACGTTGCTAACGGGTTAACGAACTCATATGATGTAAAACAATCAGCGTTATATCAAACGTTATTACCGTCAATCTACTATAGTAAAGCGAAAGCGAATAAATCAGCCGGTAGTGTAAACGTATCATTAGATGAGGTTTCTCACTATGGTACAAACGATGGTTCTAATAAGACCGCGCGATATGGTTTCGTTGCTCGACAAAAAGATCGACAAATGATGGGTACTCAGTTATCAAACTACTTGAAAGCGTTATACGAATACGATTATTTAGTAGTAATGTCGAAGTCTGACACTGACACTGACATTATTAGCCGTATTGGTCAGTTCTTCAAGAACGTAGCCGACAGCATTACTGGTACAGGCTATACACCAATGGGTACTGCATTAGGTATTGCTCAAATGTTCGGGTCAATCTATGATGCGTCAACAAAATTCTTAAGATTCTTAATGAATGGTATCACAAGTATTGACTGGGGTATCGTATTAGGTCTTTCTGGCGGTAAGATGGACGAAAGCAGTTTCGTCGGCGGAATGGTAGCATGGATTGCTAAACAAATTGGCTTCTCGGATGGGTTATCAACTGCGTTGCAAGTATTCTTCTTCTCAGTTCTTGCGTTTTCATTCATTATCTTTATAATGTCTGCAATGGGACGAAGAAATCGAAGCAGAATGATGAAATTAATCACAAATATGGCTGTTCGATTAGTTGTAATCTTCATTTTCGTACCATCATCAAGTATTTTAATTGGTGTTATTCGAGATGCGGCAAGTAAAATGACTGATGACTTTACATTGCCATCACGAATTAACGCAATGTATGTAGTTGACACTCTTCAATGGGCTGCAACAACAAACTTATCATTAGCACCAATCAATCCAAATGGACCAAGTCCAGTATACGACTCATATAGTGAGTACGAACCAACATTAGCAAATATTCAGAAATTGGCTGCGAACGTTCAGACTCGTGCTAAAGCTGCAGGTTTCCAAACAGACGAAACATCAGCTGCTGACTTATTAAGTAAAGTTGGATCTCGTACAACAGTGAGTGTGAATGCATATATTGCAATGATTGAATCTGCTCAAAGTACCGCAGCAGGATCTTCTGCAGCAAGCGTTACACCAGATAAGTTCGGTAAAGCATATAAACCAGATGGCGCAAGTACAGATAAAGAAATCTCAATGACTGCTGATAACGCAATGTTCTTGAGTAAGAAAGAAGCATCCAATGATGATGGTGAAGAAGAATCATCAAGTAGTGAGAAATCTGACACTGCTGTAAACTGGGTATTAGATGGTTCAACTACACTTGATATTAAATCTGATGCGCCAATGATTGCAGAACCAGTAAGATGGTACAACATGTCATCGTACATCTACGGTGCTCGTCGAGCTGATGCGTTAACACCGCAATATTTAGCATATTCAAACTTTATTAATGCTCCGGGTACAGGTCAATTAAAAGATCCAACAACGGGTAAAGACGCTTCTGGCGCAGTATTAGATAAATTAATTGAGAATGCAAATATTATTGCAATTATGAACCAATATGCAGGCGTTGCTCAAGTAAGCGGATCTAGCACTTATGCTCAATCATTATCAACACAAACTGTAACATTCTTGCTACAATCTGTGTACGCAAGTGGTTCATTAAACTATTCAGGATATAATACGGTAGCCAGTCAATCTGGTGAATCGAAAAATACAGGTATTAACGGTAACTCATTCGTGCGTTACGTAATTCCTAACTCAAGTCAAGAAGACTTAATTACAAAAGTATATTCATTAGTAACAATTTGGGTATGCGCTGCTACAATCTCAGTATACTGCTTCATTTGGGTGTTAAAAGGACCAATCATTAAGAGTATGTTTACTGCAGCAGGAAGCTTTATGAAAGCCGCATTCTTCGGAGATATTACAGCCGCAATTCGATTCTTAGCATTCGACGCTGCTACTAAATTCTCAGTATCATTTGCAGGTCTTGGTGCATACTTAACATTATCAATTACTAAAGGCTTCGTTGATTCATTTGGTCAATCGCCGATTGGTCAATTCGGTGCGACAGTAAGTCGTGTACCATTCTTCGGTGAAGTATTAGGAGCGATTGGTACGATCGGATCAGCAATGATTATTACAATCTTAATGACAATTGTGCTTATCTGGCCAGTAATGAACTTACATTTAGGTACTCGTAAGAAGACGGGTAAAGGTACTCGAGTAGGGTTCTTAGGAATCTTCATTATGTTCCCTTACATTCTTGCAGAAAGTTTAGACGAATACTTAGACGTAATGCATCAACGCATCTATGGTAAATCTAAAAACCGTACATTTGCTGCCAAACTTGGTAACCAAATGGAAGGAATCAACCAAAAAGAACAAGCTAAACAATTCGGTAAGAACGTTGTATCTGCCGCAGCGAAAGTTGGTCTTGGCGCAGTTACAGGTGGAGCTGCTACAGCAGCTACAGCCGCAGCAGGTGGCGCAGGCGGTTCTGTATTAGGAAACATGCTTGGTGGAACAGCTGGTAACTTATTAAACAAGGCAACTGACTTAGTTGAAATGCCTGGATTGAAGAAAGATGGCGTTATCGGATCTGTTAAAGAACAATTCGGCAAATCTCGTGAATCATTTAAGAATTTACGTGATCGTGCTAACTTAACTCCAGCACAAAATGCTCGTTCACTTACAGAAGCTCAAACTCGTGCAGAAGCAGATGCACTTGCTAACACGAGTGAAGACGATAAGAAACTACAAGAAGTAATTTCTCAAGTTGATGGAATGCACACTGAAGTAGCTCAATTAGAAAGAGCAAGTAACGGTTCAAACTCAGTATCGCCAAGCACAAATGATTCTAATAAGCCAAACGTAACAGTTGGAAATGCTTCGTTAGAACAATTCTCTAAAGCAATCTCAGATGCTGTTAAAGAAGGTCTTGGAAATTCTGGAGCTGTCAAAGATGGCGTTAAAGAAGGCGTTGAAGCTGCTAAAGCTGATACAAGTAAAGTATCTGGACCAATTGACTCATCAAGCTTACGTATCGACGCAGAAGAACGTGCCGCAGTTGACGCAATTAGCGATTCAATTCGAGCAATGAGAGCTGCTGAAGGTATGCCAGTTCACATTAGTGATATGCAACGTAACTGGGATGAATCTGCTAAACGTCAAGCTCTTGCGAAAGAAGCCGAAGCTGCAGAAACTCGTATGAACGAATTATTAGCTAAACGTTCTAAAGTTGACGAATATCTAGAAAGATTACAATCTGCTTACTCACAAGCAAATGCAAATCAAGCTAAATATGCTAGTGGAGATGAAGCTAATCCTACGAAAGCTGCCGAATATGCTACACTTGCTAAAGACATCGAAGCTAAGATCAAACAAGCTTCTGAAGCTCGTTCAGCAATTGCCGCTCAAGCGTCTCAAGCAATGACTAAAGCTCAAGAAGTGACAGTTAAACTTGACAAACTTGACGAAGTTGCTAATAAGATTGACAAAGCGATGTACACAGGTGCTAGAGGTGCCGCAGTTCATATGGTTAGCGCAATGCGCGATTTAGCGAACGGAACTGACAACTCTGCTAAATACAGAGATGACTGGGAACGTCGTAACAACCCTCGTGTTGAATCTGCTCAAGAACGTCAAGCGAAAGCTGATAACAAACGAATGGAACAACACAGCTCTGAAATGTTAGAAGCTATCAATCAAATGAATAAAAACATTGAGACTCTGACTGATGAGCAAGCTGCAACAAACGATTTATTATCCGCAAGACCTAAGTAAGTAATTACTTAGTCACGCATCACTGCGAATTGCTCGTAAACAAGTAAAAGACGAGCAATTCGCGAGTGTTTTGTGAGTGTTTAATAGTTTATAATAAACTATATTACGGTAAGCGTTCTCGCGCTTCCTAATATTTGCAAATATTAGAAAGAGAGGAGCCTGAATTTATGGATGGGTTAAGAGAACTAATTACATCATATCAAGGTGAGATCGAATTAACAGGTGCTGTAATTATTACATTAGTTGTAGCATTCTTTGGTTTTAAATTAGTAGTGAAAATGATTGCTGCTTTAGGTGGAGGAAAACACCAAGACGCATTGAAGCAATTCGGTTATTTAGCCGGTGTAATCATCATTGGTATCTTAGGATACAGCGGACTTAAAGCATTAATCACTAAGATTGCACCAACACAATCTAAATTACCGGGTGGAAGGTAGCACATGAGTGCGCTCACTAAAGTAAAACGCTATATTAAGATTGATTTTAGTAAGTGTAAAGAGAAGACTTCGAAAAAGTTATTGTCAATGCTTACTCAACAAAAATATCGATCGTATGTAAAAGCAAAATCGAGTGCGTCAATTGTGATTGCAATTCCATTATTTAATTTATATGAATATGAATTAGAAGACAATAAAGAATTTGCTAAAAAATTACGTTTGACGTTATATGAGAAAGATCTTGAAAAACCGAATAGTCAACTAGTAATGTTGCTTGACGATGTTAAGATCCACTCAACTGAATATGATGAATTATTACGAACCTTAAGATTTTAACAAACGACTCGTAAATTCCTCACCTCTTAGGTGGTGGGATTTACGAGTTTAGTGTATTATGAAAAGTTCTTGATTTTTCTTTCAATGTGCGTTACACTATATTCAGTTATATGATTAGAAAGGTTGATTTATCAATGAATTTAGATACGAATGCACATTCAGTATTTTCACTACATTAGCATTTAATTTTAGTTGTGAAATATAGATGTCAAGTATTTGATAATGAGGTTTCTAATCGCGATAGAGAAATTTTCGAGCATATTGCGCTCAACTATAAAATAGAATTGATTGAGTGGAATCATGATAAAGACCATATTCACGTTTTATTCAAAGGACAACTCAAAACGGAACTCAGTAAGTTCATCAACGCTTATAAATCTGCTTCTAGTAGGCTGTTGAAAAAGGAATATCCAATTATTCGACAGAAATTGTGGAAGGAAATGTTTTGGTCTCGCTCATTTTGTTTGTTATCGAGCGGTAGAGCGCCTATTGAGACCATTCGTCAGTATATTGAAAAGCAAGGAGAAGGAAATGACGATTAGACAAAAATCTTACAAGTTTAGGTTATATCCCAATCAAGAACAAAAGCAATTGTTCGCTAAGACATTTGGATGTTCGAGAGCTATTTGGAATATGATGTTAGCTGATAAAATCAAACATTATGAAGAAACAACAGAAACATTGTATAACACACCAGCTCAGTATAAGAAAGAATTTCCGTGGTTAAAAGAGGTAGATAGTTTAGCGCTTGCTAACGTACAACTCAATTTAGAAAGAGCTTATAAAAACTTTTTCAGTTCTGGTTTTGGTTTTCCTAAGTTCAAGAAAAAGAGTCATCGTCAATCTTATAAAACTAATTTCAAGAAGGGTGCAGTTGTTCTTTTAGACGGAAAAATTAAACTTCCTAAAGTAGGCCGGGTTAAACTTAAGATGCATCGTCAAATCGAAGGTGTCATTAAAAGTGCTACTATTTCAATGACAACTACTGGTAAATATTACATTTCAATTTTATGCGAGGCAGAAATTACTCCACTTCCAAAAACTGATTCATCAGTTGGTATTGACTTAGGTATTTCTGACTTCGCAATTCTTTCAACTGGAGAAAAGATCGGTAATATGAGATTTTTCAATCAATTGTCAAAGAAGTTAGCGAAAGAACAAAAGATTTTATCTCGTAGAGCTTTAATCGCTAAGAAAGACGGACGAAAATTATCAGATAGTAAGAATTATCAAAAGCAACGAATTAAAGTTGCTAAAATACATGAGAAAATTGCTAATCAACGAAAAGATTTTCTAAATAAACTCAGTACTAATCTCATCAAGAACCACGATGTAGTTTGTATTGAAGATTTATCAAGTAAAAATCTAATGAAAAACCATAAATTAGCAAAAGCGATTGGTGACGTCTCGTGGTATGAATTTGTGAGAATGCTGGAATATAAAGCTAATTGGCATGAGAAACAAGTATCTAAAATTAGTCGTTGGTATCCTTCTTCTCAGATTTGTTCAGATTGTGGGTTTAGTTCGGGAAAGAAATCACTTTCAATTAGAGAATGGATATGTACTAATTGTGGTAGTCATCATGATAGAGATATTAACGCAAGTATTAACATTTTAAACGAAGGTTTGCGATTATTGCAGAAATAAGAAAAATAAACCGTAGGGACTACGGGGATAGCTTGGTAAATTTATGTAACCTCTGTTAATTCGTTGACGAATTAACAAGTCAGCATATTACCCAAGAAGCTTCTACATCTACAAGATAGTGAAGGTAGGAGTAGTTCACGGTTCTTAATAATTCGCTCTAAAAACGGCGCTCTCTGATGCATATCTGTGCCGATCTGAGTGACTTTGATAATTTGATGATTAATTACCTTACTTAACTATTAAAACATCATCTACATAGGTAGATCTTCATCTCAGAGAGCTTTAAGCTCATTTACAATCTTTCTCGAGACAAAAAAAAAAATAAAAAAGAGACTGTTCGTTTAAACAGTCTCTTTTCTATTGATTAAATGTTCAAATTTGTCAATTGCTTTCTGAGTTGCAGTCTCAAAGTCATCGACGATGTTGTTAAACTGCAATACTTCTTCGCCACTTAAAAAGTTTAATTTCAAATAAGCATCGATTGCTGCTCGTAACGAACGATGATACCCGTATGTACCTTTTACTCTGTCTCTACTTGGTTTCGTTATATCCTTACGAACTAATGCATAGTTATATTGATCGATGTCAATATACCATTCTCCGCCTAAATGAATTGATTTCGAATATTCCATTTGTTTTATTCTCCTGTTTCTTCTTCTTTTTCTTCTTCGTCATTCACGAATTCAACAAGCGATAATGACTTTTGAAGAACTTTTACTCCAGCTTGCAAAAGTAATTCTTTTGCATATGGATCTATTTTATATGGGATGTTATACACGACTTTCGAAATGCCTGCTTGAATAATTAATTTAGAACATAACAAGCAAGGAAAGTGAGTCACATAAATTGTTGCACCAGCGCAAGACGTTGTTAAACGTGCACATTGACAAATTGCATTCATCTCAGCATGCACTGTTCGAATACAATGTTGCCCTTTCTTATCAAGCTTACAACCGACATCACAGCAATGGTCGTCACCTGACGTTGAACCATTGTAACCTGACGCAATTAATTGATTATCTTTCACAATAATTGCGCCGACGCTTGCTCTCGGACATGTTGAACGAGAAGAAATAAGTTCTGCATTTAGCATGAAGTAATCATCCCAGCTTAATCTAGTCATAGTATCACCTATTTTCTATTTATCGAATAAAAGAGCGACTCATATGAATCACTCTTAAGAAAAGTTGTTTATTTTGTTATATCATACAATCTCTTGCGATTTCTAACTTTTACAACTGTTTTGGCTGGCACTTTAACTACTTCGCCTGTTAGAGGATTGCGAGCGTTATGAGATTTACGTTTCACAAGTTCGAATTTAATGAACTCTGGAAATGCTACTTCATTGCCTGCTTCAAGTTGAGAAACAATTGCGTCTCTTAATGATAGATATACATCACGCATATCTGCTTGAGATAAGAATCTAGACCCTTTGTGTTCCTTATTAAACTCGTTACGAGCAACTTCTAATACGTCTCTATAGTTTACCGATTTTTTAGCTGCCATTTTGTCAGCCTCCTTTTGTAATATTTGTTGACATGAACATTATATTACACTTTTCAATAAACTAATACTCGCGTTATGCTTGCGTTTCTGCCGTTTGCAGCAAACTCTACACGAACAATTGCATAATGTCTTCTTCCGTTAAATACTCTAAGTCTTTGCTCGAGTAATTCGATGAACTTAATGATCTGTCTACATCAACAAATGCTGATGATTTTTCTGGCAACACACAAATCGGATTGCTCTTACGACCGTTTTGTTCATTAATTGTACGAATGAAATGAGCAACTAAAATTAGTTGTCCGTTTTCGTTTAAAGTACATAAGAATTGACCACCATTAATTGTTCGATCTAAATAATCTGCAAATGCTTCAACTCGCGGAAGTTTTGGTGAGAATATGCGAATGATAATACGTTTTGTTACACTTTCGTCAAGTGGAATTTGAACTGTAAAATCAACATATCTACGACCAGTTGCGCTTCCTGAAGATTTGATTTCTGTAATGAGCCAATTTGTGCCATCGAGAACAAATCTTGGATGCGCAATTTGAATTGGGAATTCGCACAACTGATCGATTAATTGTAAATCTTCGGTTAGTGTCTTAGCCCAATTCTTGATTGGCAATCTGTCAACCATGAATGAGTTATCCATTTAGATCTTCATCTCCTAAATGTTATTTTGCCCGAAGTTTGATGATACACCAAATGTACCTGATTCGTGCAATTGATATGAAACTGTGGTGCTCTTTGAATGAGCTGTAACAAAGTCTTCAAACTGTTGAACTGACAAATGTCGAAAGTTTCGAATTGCTCGGAACTGAACTGCTTTGTCGTCAGATTCTAATGCTGTAAACACTTTGTCTTCGTCGTAGTTTCCTTCAACAACAATTACATCATATAATCGTTTAGGTGCATATTTCATCGTACTTGTGTCCGACGCGTACACTAACGATTCTTCTACTTCTTCACCAAGGTCGTTCATCACTTTCTTTGTAATTACAAAGCCTTGGTTTGGTACGTCGTGGTCTAATTTGAATGTTTCAATTGTGTATTCTTGACCACCTGATGTAATGTTAAACACATCGCCATGTTCTTTAATAATGTTTTCTTTCGGCACAGAGTATTCGAATTTCGGTGTATTCTTTGATTTAATAAACTCTGCAACGTCTTCATTACAATAAAAACTTTCACGTAACACCCAAGGGCGAACCTTGATGAGTTTAGAAAGTACTGAAGGGTTGATATGGTCGCTGTGTCGGTGAGTGACAAATAAAGTATTAATCTTTAAAATGTCTTGTTCTAATTTTTTAAATGATAGACCGCAGTCTATCATGATCGAATTATCGATCACGATAGAGTTGCCGGTACTACCCGTTCCAATGATATGAATATCGAAGCTCATTAGTCGATCACTTCAGCTGCTAAGTAGAAACGAGGTCCTTCATTAGTTGTGAATGATTTCACGTGAATGTAAGCTCGTACTTTCTCTGGGTTTTCTACTAAATCTAATAGGTTACGTTCACCCATTGCTGACTCAAGTTCTAAAGCACGTTGAGTTGCTAAACGATCTGAGATACGTTCTAATGATTCTTTTAATTGACTTTCTTTGTCTGGTTCTAATTCGCCACTACGAATTTTTTCTTGCATTTGTTGAACGATTGAGTTACCATATTTTAATGATACATCATCGTCGAATGAGTTTTCATCTTCTTCGTCGGCTGGAATACGTAATTGAGAGATACGTAAGTTTAATGTTTCACCTTTGAAGTCATAAGGGAAGCCTACGTTGAAACGGAAACCTGTTTTGTAGTTATCGAAGAATTCTAATTCAACTGGTTCAGTTAATTTAGTTAATTGTTTAGATAATGGAATTGAGATTTCTTTCTCAAAGCGAGTATAACTTGCTCCTTCTGCATTTCCAATACCTGGACGGAATGATTGACGTTTACCATCTTCTGAAGAATAGAAAGTAACGTGTGCTCCATCCATAGTTTCTTCAGCGTTTTCGATAGTTGAACCTTCATTTAAAATGTTTAATAATTCTTGTGCTGCGTCGTACACTTCTTGGTTTGGCACATATTTCTTATTAGTTGAATCGAAACCATAAGTATTTAATGTAACTGTATAACCTTCACCATCGTCTCCTGCGATCATAAAGTTTAATTTACCGTTTTCTGTGTCGCGCATTACAAATTCTACTGTTCCTGTTAATTCTTTTGCCATAATTTAATATCCTCATTTCATATATTTTGATAATTTAATAATTTGATTTACTACAATCGGATGTTATGGCCTTTCGGCGCTTTACTACAATCTCCTTTCTTGGTGTTCCGATTAACACCTGATAGATACATTGTATCATGCTCGAGAGCATATGTACAACGGTTTTGTCAAAGAAAGTCAAAAAATTTTAAACAAATTTGTCGTTGTATAAAATATGCACATCATTTCTTGCGCGTGTTACAGCCGTATAATTTAAGTTCGGTTCTTTAATGATATATTGGTCTTTTTTAGTTGTGTAATAGACAACATTATCCCATTCAGAACCTTGTGATTTATGCACTGTTAATGCATATCCAAATTGCATGCGAACTAATGGCGGTAGCATGAATTTCTCCATCGCTCTACCCATTTCGTCATACATTGGTTGATATACTTCTTCAGTACGTTTACTTAAAAACTTAGAAATTTCAGTTTTGTCATTCGCTCTTAAAAACTTATCAAGAGACTCCATAATACACCATTTCGTTTTACCAGTTGATGTAGAATGTAATTTTGCAAGTACAAGTCGACCTGACTTTGTAAAATAGTCTTCTAACTTAGAACATGTGATACCAGTAATTCCTACTAATTTATAATTAGCACGTACACGATCCCACGCGTCTTCTCCAGTTAAAATGCTTTTTACAATAAATTGTTCTGCATTAAAGAACTCAGTTTGACCTAGTGTTAATAATTCGTTTTGTAAACATACGAGTTGGTCCCCAACTTTTACACCACCGCTATAGCCCTTGCAGCCTCGAATTAGTTTATTCAATTCTGTCACGTCAGCATTTTTAAATGCTAATACAATGTCTGCATTTGTTAATCGTGATAACACAGTTGGGTGCAAATGTTCTAATGAAGACACATCTGAGAATTGATCAGTAAAACGTTTCTTTAATAATTCTAGTGGCACTTTTGCTTTAATCTTAGTTGCAATGTCAATTACTGAATCGCCAGAACGCAATACCTGAGTTAAGATATAATATCCATCTTCATGCTTATGTGCTTTTTGCACATTCATATATCCATTCTTTTCGCCTTGCACTGGCGGCAATTGATATGGGTCTCCACATAATAATACAGATAATTTATTACCTGGACCACGATAATCACTAATTGCGTTTGACAATAGCATCATGTCTTCGTCACTAATCATTGTAACCTCGTCAATGACGATATATCGAATGTCTTTTAAATGATTTGCGATCGCTTGAGGATCTTTATCCTCGAATCGTGTTTCAGTCGATACTTTAAATTGTGAAATAAGTGATGCTTTACCATTAAAACGAATGTCGATTGCGTCTTCTAATAATAATAAGTTCACATTTCGTTCGTCCTCAGTATCAATGATTTCGTCGGTATTAATTTTTAGCTTGTCTTCTAAGAATTTCTTTAAGTTCAATAACCCTTCGAGTTTAGAAATAGGAAACTCTTGAGTTGCGATTTTTAAATATGTCACAGGTTCTTTTAGCATTGCTGCGACCGTTTTAAAAATGCCATGTTTACTAATTGAACGTTTACGAATGTTTGACAGCGCCGTTACAGTAGGCGCTAGAACAAGCATAAATTTACCAGATTCTTTTGATAGTTCATTATTATAATGTTCAATAATCTTAGACGCTAATGTTGTTTTACCTGTACCAGCAGCACCCATTAGTACGCTTGTATGATTTTGTCGACGAATGATCTTGTCATAAATTTCTTGTTGTTCATTGGTCAGTTGAAATGTTGTCATGTAGATAATTACTCCCCTCGTAAACTAATTAATTTCGCAGTTGCTTCTAATTTCTCACTTTCTTGAAGAATCGCGATACATTCGCGTTTGATACTTGTGCTTCGCTCAAGTCGATCATTCGCATTTGTAATCGATTCTAGTGTAGTTGCATTTCGCTGTAAATTGTCAATCATCGATTGCAAATTCATCAAATATTCTTGGAATCGTTGTGCGTCGTTCTGCATTTAGATCACCTCCATTACTAATATTGTATCAAGCCGCACTTGACATGTACATATTCGTTGCATAAAAAATGCCACAAAGTAACTCAGAGAGCTACCTTGCGGCGATGTGTCTGTTGACACGATATTGAAACACGTTATTTAGCGTTTACACCAAGCATTACACTGATGATTGAAGAACCACCGTATGAACCTAAGCTTGTTGTTACGTCTGTATACTCGATACCTAAACCGATATGAGTCATATCCTTAGACATCATGTTGTCATAGTGACCTGGAGAGTCTTTCCATTGTTGGAATAATGTTTTAGCTAATTCTGTTGTATCTAACATTTTGCTTGCACTTCCAACCATGCTTGCATTTTGTAATACGTTTTCGTTAGAACCACGAGGGCTTGATGCTACAGAACCTGGTTTAGCTTCTTGGAAGACTGTGAACCATTTAGAACCGTCAGGGCGTGTATGAGCTTTACCGTTAGAACGTAATGAACCTACACTTGCTTGTTCTTTAGCACGAATCTCAGCTAAACGAGTTACTTCATCGTTTGCAACAATTGTTTTAAGACCTTTTGATTGACGTTCTGCATTCACTAAACGAGTGAACTCACGAACGACTGCAGCTTCGTCTAAGACTTTGTTTGCCATAGCGGCACGTTCTTTATGACTTGCGGCGCGTTCAGCTTTATCGTAAGGGTTCTTAAGAACTACGTTAGCAGCACGTTTCTCAGCATCTGACAATTTAGCTAAACCTTCCCATGTTTTCACATTAGTTTTAGCTGCAGAAGCATCTGTCATGTCAATCTTGTGACCCGTACCTTTTTTAATTACACGTTTTTCACCTGCAATTGTACGAGCAGCACCAGTTTTCACTTCAGACTTGATAACTCCATTTTCCTTAGTGATTGTGTAATCTTGTTCTACGCGACCTTTAGAGCCTTGAGATACAACTACAGTTTCACCAGCAGGAATTGTGTCATCATTGATAACTTCTTCTACGATTGCTAATTCAGTTGTTTTAGTAACCTTTTCAGTTGTTGTCACAACAGCTTTCTTAGTACCTTTATAAATTACTTTGTCTTGAGCAGCACGAGTTGTTTTACGAGATTTTTCAACTTTGCTTGTTACAACGCCATCAGTTTTAGTCACTGTGTAAGTAATTGCAACTTCACCGTCAACACCTTCAACTACACGAGTTTTACCTTCTAACAACTCAGGGTCGTTCTCAGTACGTTCTCCGTGAGCAACTACTTGTTTCTCAACAACTTCTTCAGCTGTAACAACTGGAGCTGGTGTTGGAGCAGGAGTTACAGGTGTTTCTGGAGTTGGAGTTACAGGAGTTTCTGGAGTTGGAGTTACTGGAGTAACTTTCTTAGTACCGCGTTCGATAATGTGGTCTACTGCAGGAGTAGTTTCAACATTAACGCTCTTACGAGATACTTCAACACCATCTTCTGTAATGACTTCGAATGTTTCTACTTTAGAACCGTCTTTACCAGCTTGTTTATCACGAGTTTGGCCTTCTGCTAATTCATCAGTGTCAACATATTTAGTTTCGAATGGAATTGTAGTTGTTACTTTTTCTTGTTTTGTTTCACGAACGATTGTTTTAGTACCCACACGAACGACTTCGTCTTGAGCAGCTTGAGTCTTAGAGTCTACTTTAGCACGAGACACTTCAACACCGTTTTCTAAAACGATTTCATAAACGTCTTCAACGTATCCATCAACGCCTGCTGTTTCAACGACACGTTTACCAGCTTCTAATGAAGCGTCAGCAACTTCTTTAACGCCGTGAAGTACTGGAGTACGAACTGTCTCACGTTTAGTTTCACGAACGATAGCAGGTTGCTCAGGTTGTGGTTGAGGAGCAACTGGAGTTGTAGGTTGTTCTTCAGCAGGAGTTCCAGCTGGAGCTTGAGTTGTAGGTTGTTCAGGTTGAACTGGTTGCGCAGGTTGTGCTGGTTGTACAACTTCTGAGCCTACAGTGTCAGAACCCACTACTTGAGATTGACCTGGCGTAGCAGGACGTTCTTCAGGAGTTACAGCAGGTTTTACTTCTTCACGGTTTACAACTTCAGAAGAAACGTTTTGTTGAACTTCACGTTTTACTTCTTCTTTAATTTGTTCTACAGTTTGGTTACCAGAGTTTGTTACGTTCACAACTTCTGTTTGGCCTTGAACTTGTTGAATTGCTTCTGGAGTGTTAGCTGCAGGAGTTTTCGCTTGTTCTTGGTATACGTTTACTTCGCCAGTACGAACGTCACCAACAGCAGTGTAACCGTCTTTAGCATATAATACGTTACCAGTGTAAATTAAGTTCACATCAGCAATTCCGTTGTCTTTAGCAAGTTTCTCCATATTTACACCTGAAGCTTCAGAAATGTAACCAAGAGTGTCACCCCATTTAATAGTATAAGGTTTACTGAAGTCACCAATCTCAGCACGAATTTCTTCAACTGTACGTGCAACCCATGGAGTATCTGGCGTAGCAACAGTGTCATAACCTGCTACAGCAGCGTCTGCTTTAGTGCTCATCATTGTAGTTGCTAAGATGATTCCTGCGACTGCAGTGACAAATTTACCTGTACGCAATTTGCGTAATTTGAATGTTTGTTTTTGTTTCATATCGTGTTTTCCTCACTTTGTATAAAATTTGTTGTCGTTAGTTTAATTGTATCATATATCTGAGATATGTACATAGGCGTTTAATAGTTTCGTACATTTTTCTTTCATAAGATCAATTACATTAGTAATTATAATCAATTTCAGCAGCATGTACATACCCTGTAAAAGAAATTATCAAGTCCTATGAATGTCACCCAGAACTGATTGACAAGTCTATCTTACCATATTCTGCAGGTATGTACATACCCTGTGCAAACTTTTTTTGAAAAAAAAAAAAGACTAGCGAAATGCTAGTCTATTAATGATTGATAATGACTAAATGTAAGTTTACCTCTGATTTGTCGAGACATTTCTGCGGCGACACCGATTAAGATTAGTAAACTTGTACCACTTAATAATGATGTATTAATTGTTACGTGGAAAATAGTTGCAATTGGTAATACTGTAATTGCGACTAAATAAATAGATCCAAGTACACTTAAATGACGAATCTTAGATGATAAATATTTCTCAGTGTCTTCACCTGGTCGAACACTGTAAATATATCCGCTTGATTTTGCTAAACTGTCAGCAACCTTCTCTGGGTTAATTTGAACTTGCGCATAGAAGAATGTAAACATTATGACTAAGATCGCATAAGTAATGACACCTTTCTTAGATGCTAAAGTGAAACATTCTAATAAGAACTTAACAAGTTCACTGTGCTCATATCCTGCAGGGTAAAGTAATTGGTTCATCAATTGTGGTACTGAGAATACTGAGCTTGCAAAGATGACTGGAATGACACCAGCTGAGTTTAATTTCAATGGTAACCATGATTGTGTTAACTCACCTGAGAATTTCTTTGAATAATACATTGGAATTCGTAATTGAGCTAGTTCAATATAAACAATGATTGCAAATATGATTAAGAATGCAACAATAACGTTAATCATCAAATTATTTTCATACGCTTGATACAATTCATTTGGTACTCGAGAAAGAATACTTGCGAAAATTACAGTTGAAATACCATTCCCAAGCCCACGATCGTTAGTGTACTCTCCAAGCAATGTTAGCACTGTTGAACCAACAGTTAAGAAAATTGCTATTACAACGTACTTAAGAATCGTCGGATCAGCAACGAATTGTGCATTTGAGAATTGGTTAAAGCCGAATGCGATACCAAGGCCTTGAATGAAGCCGAAGAAAATTGACAATAGCACAGTTGCTCTTGTTAACTTACGACGTCCTACTTCGCCTTGTTTAGACCATTCAACGAATGTTGGTGAAATGTCCATTTGCAACAATTGAATGATAATCGATGCTGTAATATAAGGAGACACACCTAGTGCGAAAATTGAAAAGTTCGAAAGTGCGCCACCGTTAAATAAGTTAAAAATACTAAAAGCATCAGAATTCACGATACTTTGAATTGCTTGCGGATCAACTCCAGGGACTGGAATGTGAACGCCAAGTCTAAAAATAAAAATCAATAAAAATGTGTAGCCAATTGGCTTGAATAATTTCTTCATGAAACTCTCCTTTCGATAGTAAGTTTATTGTATATTATGTATCACTAAATGTACATAAATAAATAGTAGCTATTTTCATCAAATAGCTACTATTCTTATGATTATAACGTAATAACTGTGCTTACGTTACGTTTTAGCTGAGAAGCTTCTTTAATAAAAGCTCGACGACTGGTTTTTACTTCAACATTTACTGCGTCTTCTTCAGAAGTACCACTAAATTGATACTTAATAGTCACTTTGCCAGAGGACGGTAACTCTAATTTCGATGACACTTTGTTTTCTTTAACTTCTAAAGATTTTTCTTTACCATCTTTGTCAGTTACAGTAACAGAGTTAAGTGTCATTAATTTAGAAGTTGTTTTTACTTCTACAATTTTATCATATAGAGATGATTTAAACCCGCTTACGATAGAAGAAATAGTATCATCAACTTTAACGTGCTCTCCAAAGAACTCGTTTTGAACGATTGGTTCAATAGCGTGATCTTTTAATTGACGAGCAGCTTTTGCATTTTCGTCAGTTAATAAAATTGGATAAACGTCAAGATTCATACGTTCGACAAAGCTAAACACACTCTCCGTAGACAAGGCTCCTAGTTGGTAACGATCATATGCAAATGCAGATTGACCATCGTTGGCATCAGTAATATATACGACACGCGAATTTTCAGATTTGTCTTTTAGAGATTCGATGTATGAATACAAGTTGTTGCTGTCTCCGTATTTAGGGTATTCATCATGTGTTGAGTTTACAATTGATTCATCTTCTTTTAATTGCTTACGAATTTCGTCTTTGTTTGATGTCAACTCATGTGTTAATTTCACAGAAGATGAACGACCATTTGAATATGCAATTGCAATTCGGTCGTTATCAGAAATTGAGTTAATAAGTTCGTTCACAAGCTTTGACACTCGTGAACGATACTCATCAGATGCATATGCAGATCGGTCTACGACTAAATATACATCGTTACTTGTTGATAATTCAATTGCTCTAGTAGCAGTAATTGAGTCTTTAGGTTGAACTGATACAATTCCAATCGTCGTTTCTTCAGCGCTTACAAGTGGGGTAGATAGCAATAGTGTAGTGACCATTGCAAGAGCAGAATATACGACTTTTTTCATTATTTCAATCCTTTACCTTTTTTACCACTGACGATAGCACCAATAGCACCACCGACACTTGCAATACCTGCTACAATTGCGCCAGCAATGCTAGCCGCACCTGTGTTTGGTAAACGTTTGTCTGAAGCATTTGATTTACCATTTGCTGTTGGAGCTTGGTCTCCTGCTGGAGCTTGATCTCCAGTTGGAGTTACGTCACCAGTTGCATTACCGTTTGCATCTAATTGACTTGGTGAACCTTGCTCATCAGGTTTTACAGGTGTCTCAGGAGTTTCTGCAGAAACTTTCTTATAAGTATGTGTACGTACATGATCGTTTTCTTCTGTTTTCTCTAGTACGTATCCTTCGATTTCTTTCGCATCAACGAAAGCGTCACCAGATTGTTCATCTGCTAATGCTTTTCCTTCAGCGTCTACGAATTTAGTAATATAAGGTGCAACTGCATCAGCTTTTTCTAAAGTGATTGATGCTTTCTCAGCAATCTCAGTTGCTTCACCTTTTGGTTTAAACTTCACTTCTAATTCACGAACAGCATTTGCTTCGTCTTCAACTGGCATTAAGTCAACTTCGAAAGTTAATACTCCATCTTCTAAGTCGCCTTCAACAACATCAAACATTACGTTTAATGAAGCTTTAGGTTTTACAACGCCATCAGTTGTAGGAACTGTGACTACTGGAGCTGGGTTTTCAGCTGGAGCTGGTGTTTCAGCAGCTACAGTTGTTTCTTCTTTCTTAGTTTCAGAAACAGTTGTTTCTTCTTTTTTATCTTCAGCTGCGACTGTCGTTTCTTCTTTTTTCTCAGACGCTACAGTTGTTTCTTCTTTCTTAGTTTCAGAAACTGTAGTTTCTTCTTTTTTATCTTCAGAAACTGGTTTTTCGTCTTCTTTCTTCTCATCTTTAACAGTTGGTAATTGTGAACCATCTAGTTCGCGATGAGCAGTATTTCCTTTTAGAATACGAATTTTAGCAACTTCTGTAGTCTCTTGCCCGTCTTCACCAGTAACTTTATTTTCTAAGAACTTAAATTGTTCGTTTAATGCTAATGTTACTGTACCTTCTTTAACGCCTTCTGGCAATTTGATTTTTGCACGAAGCGTTACAGGTGATTTAGCAGTGAATTTGTTACCTTGTGCTGAGTTTTTATTTACGATTTCTAATGAGATCGCTTTAGCTTGTGTAGTGTCAGCAGGTTTTACTTCTGCTGTTGCAACTTCTTCAGCTCCGACAAATGGCATAGCCATCGGTGCTAATGTAGTTAATGCGGCTAATGAAGCGCCGACTTTAAAACGTTTGTTCTTCATATAGATAATTCTCTCCTTTGAAAGTTGATGTTTAGTTTATCTTTTTCTATTATAACATGCTCACGCCTATATGTATACTGCAGATTAAAAAAAGTCTTAACAAAATAGTGTTAAGACTAGAGTTGTGGTTGTGAAGCAACCAAAATGAATAAATTGATTTTAGAACGTAAGTGACGTTCGAATTGTTTGATAAATGCTTTCATCAATTTCATCTCCTTTCTCAAAACAGCATTAAATATTATATCAAGTTTCGAGGCAAAAGTAAACAGTTTTTATTTCTGGCTAGTTTCTTCCTTATAATATATACGTGCACGCGCGCGGGAGAACGCAATTCTCAATAAAACACGGTTTTATGTAAGATTGCAATTAAGAACAGCGTTTTACAAGTGTATTGAACAATCGAAATATGTTATAATAACTTTATCAATTGATAATTCAGAAAGTGAGGTGTCGCAATGACAGAAAATGAAGCGTTTTTGAAGATCTTAAATGAAGAAACAGCTAAGCATTTCGAGAAATACGAGATTGAGAATTTTTCACCAGAAAATTGGCTAGGTGTCGATCAGAAAGAAATTGCACAGATTTTAGAAGAAGGGTATAAAACGTCTCAAGCAGTTGTGACTGAGAAATTTGCATTTTTAGCGATTAACGTTAAAGAACTTGACAATGTATTAC
>ERZ773046.56-NODE-56-length-73518-cov-35.488817_pt1 | contig 73518 bp, 104 predicted proteins | sample MGYA00580634_ERZ773046 | MGnify/ENA primary metagenome ERZ773046 (study PRJEB29015, sample SAMEA2738127) | human oral metagenome | biome: human oral; feature: human-associated habitat; material: saliva | place: China | collected 2159 ... | reverse complement strand
AAACCGGAACCTAAACCGGAACCTAAACCGGAACCTAAACCGGAACCTAAACCGGAACCTAAACCGGAACCAAAACCGGAACCTAAACCGGAACCAAAACCGGAACCAAAACCGGAACCAAAACCGGAACCAAAACCGGAACCTGCAAAAGAACCTATACACGTTGTGCAAGCCGGTGAAAAAGAACTCCCTCACACAGGTGCTACAGCAAGCCTTGCGATGTACGCGCTAGGTGTCTTGGGATTGGGCGGTGCCGTTTACACCAAACGTCACACTAAATAAACCAAATAGCCGACCCTTCGGGGTCGGTTTTTTATTTTAATTATTACACAAGTTATAAATTAAGGAGAATCGCCTAGGACCATCGAGGCATCACGGTGATTAAATTAAACAGAAGGAAAAGGAAAATCAATGAAAGTAGTAAATCTCGGCTCAACCCTTCGCATCTTCTCAGATGACCTGACAGTGGAGGATAAAATCCCAGCAGGGACCTACGATGTCAATTTTGACCCAATGAGTGGTTATAGCCTCAGTATGCGACCAAACTTTAAAACCACAGAAAAGGTTTATGGAAATCATTTGCAAATGGTTGACCGAATGTTGGATCGATACAACAAAATTGACGGAAACTTTGGAACCATCTTAGGTGGTCGCAAAGGAACCGGAAAATCAATGACGGCTCGTATCGTGTCAGAAAAGCTTTTGGAACAGGATATTCCAACCATTCTCGTTACTGAAAATACGCCGGGCTTGCCACGCTTTTTGCAATCCATCGAGCAACCAGTTCTCATCCTTATCGATGAATTTGAAAAAATTTTCCACAAAGGCGACAAGGACGCGGAAGATGAACAAGTCCAATTTTTAAGTTTGTTTGATGGTTTGGTGAACAACCACCATTTCTATTTGATCACAATCAATGATTACGACAAACTGAACCAGTATTTCATCGGTCGTACCGGTCGATTCTACTACGACGTCACCTTCAGCAACCTCTCCGCGGAAGAAGTCAAGGACTATTTGGCGGACAAGTTAGACGACACTCATAACCTCAACCGCTTAGCCAGTCTTTTGTATCGTATCAATGTCAATTATGACCAGTTGCAAGCCATCACCAATGAATTAAATTATGGTGAAAGCGTTGAAAACATCCTCGACTATTTGAACTTGGGGCTCGACGACAACACTCGTTACCGCAATTTTGATGTCACCTATACATTTTCAACTGGACTCACTTATACCGAAGAAATTCGTATGGATTTGCTCTATCCGGAGCTTCATCGAAATCTGGATTTTGTAGCCAAGTCAAAAGACGGGAAAACCTACAGCTACGATTTCAACTTTGGCCTCGAAACGGACGCCTTTTCATTCAACGGTGATACAATTGTTATCGATATGAAACAGATTGAGTACGGTCGTGACTATAATGCGGACCGAAGCGCAGATGATTATGTGCTGGGTGCTCCGGATGAGTTGATTGATATCCGTATCAAACCATCAAAAGAAGTCAAAATTGCCTACTAGAACGGCTGGAATGAACGTCAAAGAAAAGACGTTAAAACTCATGTCACGTTGGACCTTTCACGTTAAAAATGAGGTTCGTTATCGAGACCCGATAACACGGAGTGGGCAATTGGGACTACGTGAGGACCAATTAGACCACAGCAGTACAGGAATGTGCTGTCGTACCCTATATGGGTGCGTGGATTGAAATAGTAAAGGGGAAAAGGACTCCGAAGCGGAGCTATAATCAAAAGACCAACCGTCGGTTGGTCTTTCTTTTTTTCCTACTTTTTATGCGCTGCCTACGCAGCGCTAGAAAATGGGGCTACGCCCCAAACCCCAATTTCATCATGAAATCAGAATAAGGAAGTGAACTAAAATGGCATTCAACTTTTTAACAGTGGATACTGACATCCAACAACTGATAGTAGCCTTATCTCCATTCGCAACAGTCCTCGCATTGGTCACCCTCGGAATGTCTGCCATTCGATGGGCAATGACCTATGAACAACGCCACAGGGAACGTATGAACCGATATCATGAGTGGTATGACCAGGTTGTTAGTGACCCAAATCCCGAAAGAAAAGACCTACACAAAATCGGTAAACTTCGTGGAAGAACGTCACCAATCTTTCATCAATCCGTACAAGCAAAATTAGAAAGCTACGACCATACAGCCAATACCATAGAAGCGACCATGTCTCCGGTCCAATTGTACGAAGTCGGAAATCCTCTTTGGACAACGGGTCTAAGTGTAAACGCTATACGCGGATTTCTTATGCTTGACAAACTCGCAACACAGGAAAACGTAAATCCTCATGACTATCTCGAAGCCTATGTCGCAGATGTGCGTAGCGGTACAAGTGTCAGTGAAGCCTATGGTAAGCAAGAAGCCAGCATAAAAACCAATAAAGAAAGGAAATAAAAATGTGGCCTTTTAGCAAACACCTCACTAAATATCGAGCACGGGAATTATTCGAAGAGGTGAAGTCACAAGTGTATCCAAATGTGAAAGACCTGGAACGACTTAAAAACTACCATAAGGTACCAATTGGTACTATCGAAGAAAGACAGGCACTCAATCTCAAGTATCGTGCCATGACTCACGCCCCGACAACCATCGAAAAAACCATGACACCGGCTCAATTGTATGACGCTGATTGTCCTTTGTGGTGTGCTGAATATAGTATTGAGCAGTTAAGTTATTACTTCATGCTCGATAGTTGGCCGTATAATGGACAAGGCATTATCGAATTTATGGAAAATAGCGTAGTCCCAATGATTGCAGCACAAAACATATTCGAAGCTAGTGGCATCGTTGGAAACATTTACGGCAATAGTGGTTATCCGTCTAAAATCATGTCACATCATATGATTATCCCCGAAAAGCCACACCGAAAAGGTACTGTACAAGTACCACCAATTTTACCACCTCATTGAAACTGAACAAACTATACCGATAGGATGGAACACTATGCGAATCATTGAAACACAACCAAAAACAAACGGCATGTCACGCGACACATGGAAAAGCCTGTATAAGCAGTTAGGTAACATTGCAAATCCTCAACTAAGTGCACTTAAAAATTTTCTAGAAGCACCATTCCAAATTGAGTTTTCACCCACAGAAAGGCAACAACAAAAAGCATATAACCGATATATGTTAGCGATGAAACTTAAACTTGATGGAATGACACACGAGCCGAGCCCTATCGAGAAAACCATGACGCGCGCTCAACTATTTCTATGTGACAGCCCCTTATGGACAATCGGCATCAAACCTAAAGCCATTAAAACTATTTTAGCTGAATATAATAAACTAAAACGATTCCAAAAACCAGAACTGATAATAACCATCATTAACGAAGCTATCACTGATTATGGCACCGCTGATCTTTGGAAAATGCACGACATTTGTAAAGAAAATCTGCACTAGAAAGGAACAACATGCTAACCGAACAACAAGAACTCTACATCGCATCCCGCGGTGACCATCTGGAGGAACTAATCGCTGAAGCTGACCCTCTAATTATTACCGGTATCATTAACAGAAGACTTGCGACCGAACATTACGATGAGTGGAAAACCCACAAACATCACAAAATCCGCCAAGCCTTAGCTCAAGAAGGATATTATCCAGACCTTTTTATTACAGATGATGACTCAGGTGTCAGACAAGCTGTCCTAACAGCTCATCCGGAATATTGTGAACAGTTATTAGCACGTAATCATGTACTTGATTGGCGGTTCGTATGTGAGCAAATTGATGAAACAACCGACTTAAATTACATCAAAACCTTCCTTACCGCACCAGTACCTGATGAAACAGACAAACTCAAATTGCAAGCGATTCGCATCATGTACGCGACAAGAACGTCACAACCGAATGCAATTGAGAAAACAATGTCACTATCTTACTTATTTCAATCGCAAAGTCCTTTTTGGGCAACCGATTTAACATTAGAGCGCATAGAATTCATTCTAGAGTTATATGACCAAATTAAAAGCGACATCTTTTTCGAATATTTTAGTACATTGATTGAAGCAAATGAATATCGCTTTTATACCTTACTATGGGATTTAAAACTGAACTACACAAAATTGTAAATATAACAAAAATGAGCTCGAGATTCTCACCGAGCTCATCAAAATGATATGTGACTGAGGCTCGTTACCCTAAATGAGCCCGAAGTTCTGGCTGAACTCATATTTCAATCCACACATCCCACACGGGTACGACAGGGCTCATTGCCCAGTTTGTGGGCTTATCGGTTCTCACGCAGTTCCGATTTCCCACTCCGTGTTATCGGGTCTCGATAACGGACCTCTGTTTAAACGTGAAAGGTCCAAAGGCTTAGAGGTGTTTCACTAAACCTTTCTATGATGATTATATCACTATTCCTACAGGAATGCAAGCGAAACATATAGATTAAAGAGAAAGTAAAACGTAACTATAGTAAAATAGAATATTCGATGGCAAACAATATGGAACAACACGAAGAATGTTGTATCACGAGTATAGAAAGGAATCGGAATGAGCAAACAGCCTAATTGGTGGAAATACGCCCGTACGAAGGAACCCGACATAAAGCTTCTAGAACAACTTCGCAATGATGACGTCAGTGCCTACTACACCAAAAACCAAATACAAGCAATCCAACTCAAATACAAAGCAATGACAACCGTGCCAACAATCATCGAAAAGACAATGTCACCAGAACAGTTGTTTAATGCGCAGAATCCACTATGGGCTCGAGATTACACGATTCAAGAATTGTATTATTACTTTAAATATCGCAAAGAATTCGATAACTACAACCAAGTAGACGCTGTTATTCGCCGTGGTGAAAACCTGAATCAGGCAATTAAAAAATATAACAACATAGAAAGGAAATAAAAATGAAACCCGAGAAATTCGAACAAGCTGGTCTCGCCGGCGAAATCACGGATTTTGAACCGTATTTACAGGAAACCGGCAACATCAAAGAAGACCTGTACAACATGCCATATCGGATTGTTCTGTTGAAGCACAGCGTCGAAACCGAACGTATTCTTGAGATTGACGGTAACTTTGCTATTGGTGTTTGCATCCAAGAAGGTTTGTTGCCAGAACGGTACGGCGAATGGAAAAACAGTAATGAGGAATGGATTCTGGAAACATTCGCTGAAAATGGTTACTATTTGGACGAACTCATCGAGTCTGAGCACGATGATGTTCGAAAAGCCGTTATCGAAAACCATCCCGATTTTTGTATCAAACAACTAAATCAAGGCAAAATTTATCAAATTATTCACGACTACATCATAAATGAAGCAAAACCAAACGTTGCCCTTTTCAAAGCGTATATTGAAGCTCTCAAATCAAATAGCAATGATATTGGATTAATGACGAAATATCAAGCTATGACGAAAGCACCATCCACCATCGAGAAAACGATGAGTGATGTACAACTATTCGAATCGGGTAGCCCATTGTGGGCAACAGATTTGACGATACGACAAATCAATGATATATTGGATGCTCACAATGAACTCGAACGAAAAGGATATAGTGAGTTCGTGGAATATTTGTTAACAGAAGTTCGAGAAACAGGTTACGACCGTGAGCGAATTACCACCAGTTTACCTGTATTGGCCGTGAGTTATAGATGGTACAAACTAGAACAAGAAATGAGGAAAAATCAATGATTCCCACCGAATATCACGAAATTGCGTCAAAACTGCGACAACCAATAGACATTCCTGTAAATATCAATCACATTCTAACATTATTCACAGACATTCGACTTGAATACATCAGTAAAATTACTACCGACACACCACTAGTTGGTAAGGATGGTGAGGTCTATGTGTTCATCACGGTCGAAAATCCAACATGCGAAGAACGATTCATCATTGCCAAGAACCTAGCGCATTTACTACTTGGACATGTGGACAATTACTCAAAGCTATATAAGCGACAGGCCAACGAACTACAATTATCCGCAAATCGATTAGCAATGGCCATGTTGGTCCCTATCGAACATTTAACAAAACAAATTTTAGAAATCAATAAGAACGGGACGGTCGATATGAATGACTTAGCCAATATATACAATGTACCAACTGATGTTATAACTACATATGCGAAAGAACTAAAACTATTAAAATAGAAAGGAAATAACATGGACTTAAAAGAATTCGAACGTCAAGTCTTAGCTAGCGAAATCACTGACTTTGAACCATATTTTGAAGACAAAGACATTAATTATCATCTGCGTTATGTCCTTGCAAAGCTCGGTATTGAAGTCGACCGTATCATCGAAATGGATGGACCGGGGACAATTCTCGGGTTCATCAGAGATGAAGTCCATACCAATCGTTACGATGAATGGAAAGACCATCCAAATATAACCATTCGGCAAGCATTGGCGCGATCCGGCTACTTTCAAGATCACTATTATGGGGATCCTGATTTAAGCGTACAAGAAATCGTTACTCAAAATAACGTCCGCAAAGCATTAACACGCATACGCAGTGATAATGATTTAACAGCTATTCGACATCGACTAAACCATATAATCAATATAGATGCTGACATATTAATAACGTATACTGGCAAATTAAAACAACAGGCCAAAAAATACAACTACAACTATGATGAAACTCCTGACGATCAAGCATTCCAATTAAAACTTGACATGACAAGTTATATTCCAACAGTCATCGAAAAAACCATGAATGAAGTACAATTATTTGATGCGAATTGTCCACTTTGGGTAAAACCCTATACACCGTATGAAGTCTATAAAATTTTATTAGCTGAAAAACGCGTGAAAACTCGAGGCTATACTAACTTCACGCAAACATTATTCGAGGCATTCCACGAAAAAGAAAATGCGTTTCATCCGGAAGACCTTACAGTCTTCACCATCAAATTATTAAACGAAAGGAGCTAAAACAATGAACCTAGAAAAATTCGAAAATGCGGTCAAAAATGGTCAAATCATTGATTTCGAAGCTTGTTTCGACGAAACCGAAGACGAAGATGATATCCACGCAATGCGTCGAATTTGTATCGAAAATGATGCATACCAGAAAGCATATCGCGATTGGGCGTATGAATGTGTGCACTTTGAAAAAGACGAAGACCTACAATTTTTGTTAGTCGACAACTATTACTGCTTGGACATCCTGATTGGGTCAGAAAGCAAAGAAGTACGTAGGGCGGTCATCGAACATGACATTGAATATGCCTTAGAAGAACACATCGTAGACTATGACCAAGACATGATTGTCGAGCAGCTGATAAACGAAATCAATCCCCATGCAGAACTGTTAGATACCTTTCTCGAATGTAACGACGGGAGTTGGGACCCACAATTGCTGGATGCGCTCGGCCTAAAACAAAAAGCCAGAAACATCGTTCCGACTACGATTGAGAAAACAATGTCAACAATACAATTATTCGAAGCAAACAATCCACTTTGGACGACTAATTTCACGGGATATCAAGTGTATAACATCATTCAAGATCCATCGCCAAGAAACGCATTACTAGAGCAACAACAACTCAACGAAAGGAAGTATCAATGGACTTAAAGGAATTCGAAGAAGCCGTCAAAAACGGTGAAATTACGGATTTTCGACCCTACGTCGAAAACGGAACCTTCCATGAAAACCGTGACCGTAAACAAATTTGTATCGAACACGACGTCGCACAAGAGCTTTATCCAGAATGGGCACAATCAGATGATCCTGACACGTATGACAACTGGATTCAGTTTCTGTTAGCCGAAAAAGGTTATTGTATTGACATTTTGTCAGAGTCTGACGACGAACAAGTTCTTGAAGAAGTCCTCAAACATGACCTCAATTATGCACTTGACGAAGGTGACATCATGATGACCGATTATCGCTATCTCGTCTACGACGCTCTCATGGAAGCAAAGGACATTCCACTAAAAGTGATCGAAAAGTATTTTGAAACCGTGAACGAATATGTCCCCGAAGACAATACCGAACTCGAGCTCAAATATCAAGCCATGCAAATGACACCAACAACTATCGAGAAAACCATGACTCCGATACAATTATTTACAACGCGAAATCCACTTTGGGCGTTAACCTTAACAGGAAATCAAATTAAACAAGTTATCAACAGCGCTGCCGGATTACTCGAATTAAAAAAGTTTTAAATGAAAGGAACTAAAATGGACTTATTCGAATTCGAAGAAGCGGTTAAAAACGGGGACATCAAAGATTTCGAACCCTACATGCGAAAACAAGAATTTGACGTTCATCGTACAATCTTAGCTGAAAATGGCATCGAAGTGGACCGTATCATTAAACATGATGGCAACCAAGTTATCGTAAACTTAATCGAAAAAGGACTTGCAACTGAACGGTACGAAAGTTGGAAAAATCATCCTAGTGTAGATGTTCGTTACGCATTAGCCGAAAAAGGTTACTATCCAGACCTCTACATTAATGACAAAGCACCTCTGGTGCGTGGGACAGTTATCCGCCAACAGCCGAAACAAAGGCTCAAACGCATGCACAACTACAATGATCGCTATAATATCCGATGGAATTTGGTACGTGAAACGAACCCTGACTTAGAAGTGCTAAGTACCTTCTTAGAAACCGTCACAAAATCGGAATTAACAGAATTCATGTCACAAAATGACATAGAAGCGCTACAACTAAAACATCAAGCACTCATTACCAAGCCGTCACCTATCGAAAAAACCATGGCTCCGTATCAATTGTTTGAAATTCATAGTCCGCTATGGGCGTTGTCGTACACAGCCATAGACGTTTTTAACATCACCAACGCCTATAATGAACTAGAGCCTGAATATAAACAAATGGACGATTGCATCAAAGTGCTGTTCGAAGTAGAAGGACAACTGATAAACGGATATCCACCTGACATTCGTGCAGAACTCCGACGACGACTTATTGACGGGAAGAAAGAATGAGCACATCAAACGAGTCCTCGAGCAGCCACAGACATCGCCCTATTAGAACAATATTAGAAAGGAAAACAACTCATGCCACTACCTAAAGTTATTCGAGAACAAATCCTCAAAGACCAGAACGAAAGCTATGCGTGGTACCAAGACTATGAACGAATATGTAGTCAAACTACACCTAACATCAACGAAATAGAAAGGTTGTTAAATAAGAAAAACGACCTTTATTTCCCAACCGAACCTGATACTAAAGCACTCGAACTGAAATTAAAAGCAATGACTCACGTCCCCACCACTATCGAGAAAACAATGACTCCGGCACAACTATTTGTGGTAGATAGTCCTCTTTGGGCTCTTGATTTTGCAGGTGAAGACATTGACAAACTACTCAAGCGTTTAAAAGACCAACCGAACACTGAAGAAGCCTTCAACGTTGCTCTGCGTAGTATTCAAAACCCAATGTTAATCGTGGACGAATTCGGAAATCTCAGACTCAACAAATCGCATCCAAGAAACAAAGAAGTCGCAACTAGGTTTGGACGAAAGGAAATAAAATGAATTTAAAAGAATTTGAACGTCAAGTCCTTGCGGGCGAAATCACCGATTTCGATCCGTATTTTATGATACTCATCAATGATGAAGACCCCTATATTCGTCAAGCCATCATCGAAGAAGACCTTCGTCTCGGACTTGGACGTTTAGACAACGATGATGACCGAGATGTTGTCAGACGCGTTTTAGAAAGACAAACCAATGATGAAATCGACCTCGACATTCTAAAGGCTTATCTCGACGCAGTAAAAGAATATCAAGACACAAATATAATGTTTGTGTATCCAAATCTCAAACTCAAGTACGACGCTCTAACAGCAGTGCCGACAACCATTGAGAAAACCATGACGCCCGCACAACTCTATGCAAGCGATAACCCACTTTGGGCACGTGACTACACAGCAGAAACGATCCGTCGGATTCTTACACAATTGCGCAACAAACCAAAAACCGAGGAAAGCTTCAACGAAGCACTAGAAGCTAGTCAAGTGCGAACCGTACATACAGACAAATACGGTAGAACTTATGTCTCGACCGTCACAAACTAGAAAGGAAAATAACCATGTCTCAACAACTCAAAGAAAAATTGATTTTCATCGCCGCTATCGTAGTGGCCATTTTAATTATTATCACCGCAGGAATCGTTGGATATATCGCTATCACAGATCCAAGCTCACGATCGGGGATTGGTGCCGGAGTTGTATCAGCACCATTCACCATAATGATTTTCTACTACTTGTACAAATTGACGAAAGACTGAACGCCATGGAAACAATCTCACAAAAACTGTTAAACAGCATTCATGTCGACAACCATACCATCAACCGCGCGCTGAGTAACGACCATGAATACGTTCAGTGCGCCTATGTTCGAGGTGGTCATTTCAAATCAGACTACGAAGAATGGGTACAACACAGCAAACCCTGTGTACGCAAACTCATCGCCGAAACTTACCCTGAGTACGTTCCACTACTACCTTGTGAAACTGACTGGGAACTCGACAAAGTTAAAACCTATTTGCTTGACTACTTTAAGCCGAAACTCGATGTTCTAGAAAAATTTCTCGCAAAAGTTGGCCCGGTACAGAAGTACAATACAGAAGTCATCGCGCTACAACTCAAGCACGAAACGCTAACGCGCGACATGACGGCTATCGAGAAAACCATGAACCTACAGCAACTCTGGGAATCGAACAGCCCATTTTGGGCAGAAAAGTTGAGTGGAAACGAAATTGTTGACGTACTATCCGCATATCATTTAAGTGATAAATCGCACGGCGAGTTCGACTTCGAAAACGCTTACAACACCGCAAAACATCCACTCTACCGACGCGTAAGGATGGCCCGCCCGTATCTGAACATCGACGAAATATTACATGAAGAACTACATGAGGAACTGAAATGTCAAAAAATTTTAACGCCTTTGATTTGTTAGTGATGGCTGAACGACGATACGGTGAACCCGAGTTTATGCTAACACGAAACCTATGGTATGACACATTCGACAAACTAAAAATCGACAAAAAGCCAACTATTCAAGAACTTGAGGAATTCTTCAGTCAACAGCCGTATGACTTCAGTACGATTTTTCATAGCCTCAAGCAGAAATATCGCGCACTAACTACCGAACCATCAGCTATTGAGGCAACCATGTCACTATATCAGTTATATGCATCTGGCAGTCCACTTTGGACGAGTGAATTAACCGCTGAAGAGGCAGATGCCGTTTTAAGACGCACAGTCGGAACATGCACATTAACTGAAGAAGAATTTAATGAACGATACCAAAAAGCACTTGCGGGGGAATTAAAGCCAAAAGAACCATTAGACCTGCGCATGTTCTGGTACTAAACCATAGAAAGGAAGCAACATGCACCTGTTTTACAACCAGCAATATAACAAATTGCGTGACCAAGTGAATCCAAACATTCATGAATTGGAACAGTTCTTACACGCGAACGAAGCTTATGAACAAGCTCATAAACTCCGAGGTCTCAAGCTCAAATATCAGGCTATGACAAGGGAGCCGACCACCATTGAGAAAACCATGACACCCTATCAATTGTACCAGGCTAACAATCCTTTGTGGGCTCGAGAGCTCAGCGCACTAGGCATCGAAAGTTTTCTTGATTTGGAAGACACCATGGAATATAACTTGGACCTGAGTGAAGGTATCTATACCGAATTAAGGGGCGGAACCTACAAACTATCGAAAGAAATGTTCGATAACGCCTATGAGTACGCACTGAACCAAATGAATCCACGAACGGTCGATTTTGCATCGTACTATCCTAAAATGATGATGGAACCGACCATAATGGCACAACCCAAAATAACGATACGACCGTAGAAAGGAAAGAAATGAACACCAAAACTGAATACGAAAAAGAACTATGGCATGCCGAGCATGACACAGACCAACAGTTCGAAGAACGCTTGTTGGCTGGGGAAATCACCTGTTTTGATCCCTATCTTGACGTGACCAGCAAAACGGCAGGCAAGTGGGGCTCTCGAGCCTACATAGTAGCACGCCACGGGTATGCGGTTGATGACATCATCCGCATGCGAAAGACGTCGCGCTATATGATAGCGGAAGTCCTCATGGAAGAGCTAATCAAATATGGCCACGCAAAAGAACACTATGAAGACTGGGCCGTCCACGAAAGCAAAAACATCCAGCGAGAACTAGCTAAAAATGGATATTGCCTTGATACCTTGTTACGTGTTGGTGAGGGCGACATTCAGTGGACCATTGCAAAGCACAACCCGGAACACACCCTAAACTACCTTAAAACTAAACTGGACGATTCGAAGCATGCGAACGGTCTCGAACTGGTCATGGACCAAGTGAGTCCAGATCCCAAAGCCCTGGAATATCTTCTTGAGCACGAAGCTCACAGCACACGCCATGAACTAGTCATCCTTGAAGGAAAGTTGTATTGTGGCACCCATGAGCCGACACCCCTTGAGAAAACTATGACCGACTACGAGCTGTACCAAAGTGGCAGCGTCTGGTGGATGAGGAATTTAACGGGCAATAACGTCGCCTGTGTCTATAGTGGGGCTGAAGAATTAGGCGGTAAGCTAACAGAAACCGATTTCCACGGTTTAGCGAAACTACATGGCGACTGGGATGTCGTAAATTATATCAATGCACGAAAGGAAACGAACAATGGAAACAACTGCAGCAATCACCATGATCCAATCTGGTGAAGGTGCTATATATTATGAAGAGTGGGCACACAATGGGGACCTCTCTGTGAAATGTGAATTAGCCAAACATGGATACTTCCCGGAATATTTCCTCAACGATGACACACCATATGTCACCACATATGCACTAAAAGCCCATCCGGAATATTTGCCCAAACTGATCGAGTCGACCAAAGACCACCAGATTTGGGCTGTTCATGAAGTCCTCATTGACAAGCGGGACGTGACGGAGGATGAATTGTTGACGCACATAACCATTCTCAACGACATAATAAGGAATGATCCTCAGGACTACAGCGGATTTGGCGAATTTGATCGTCGTGCTGAGATGTGTATGAAAATCGCAGCGGAAAAAGTGACGCTCACTGACTTAGAGGTAACCATGACCCGGGAACAATTGTATGAGCTGAAAAACATCGGCTGGGCACGTGGTTTAACTGTTCGAGAAATCGAGCAGTGGATGACTGAATACGAAAAGGAACATCCGTGTAAGGACGCTGACGGTAGGCTCGATTTAGACGCTATGCATGAACGTGATGATTGGCTTGACATATATTATGAGGATTGTGAAGAATAGAAAGGACAATTGATGACCTTCAACGAATATCAAGAAGAACTATGGCATCTGAAAAATGATTCGATGGACATGTTCGAAAAACGATTGCTGAACGGTGACATCGCCTGTATCGAACCTTATTTCGATGGTCACGCGATTCTGCAACGCTCCTATCATTTTATGATGGCTCAACACGGACTCCATATCGAACGACTCATTGAAGCCGGCAACGAATATGTTATCGCTGAAATCGTACGCTATGGACATGCAGAGGAATATTACGAGGACTGGGCGAACGATAGTGAATATGAAGTTCAAGCGGCACTGCTCGAAAAAGGTCTCTATGTCGAACTCCTCGCCAAATCCAAAAACGGAGATGTGCGATACGAAGTCGCTAGGCGATATCCTGAGCAGACGCTTGATTATATCAAATCATTGGAACCTAACAAACAGCGCAATCTTGGCACTACGTTACTTATGCTCCAAACACATCCTGACAGAAAGGCCTTAAAGTACCTATTCGGTTTAGATTGGCACAAAACTGGTTATAATTTGCAAATCCTTAAAAGCAAATACAAAGTCATGCACAAAACACCAACTGTCATCGAAAAGACCATGACGCCATACCAGCTGTATCAAACTGGGAATCCACTCTGGAAACTCAACTTGTCGGGCTATAATATTGACTGTGTGAAATATGGTCAATACAAAATGGAACGCGAAAATCTACTGTTGACCGAAGAGGATTTCAAACAATTGGCTGAATATGACAATAGTTATATGGTTGACTGTTATATCGAGTGGCGCCTTGAGAACCGAAAGGACTAATTAGACCACTTATCTACCAAGGTTAGGATTTTTAGTTGACATATATCGCGAAACATGATAAACAATCCATCCAAAACGAAAAGCTCAACTTTTCAGTTGACTTATTCCTAGAAATATGATAGAATAAATTTACAAATAAAAATTTTCGAATTTTTGACGGGGCGACGTTACGACGGCGTCCTATTTTTTTTGAGAAGCTATTTATTTGTTTGCGTATTTGGTCCGATTATGGCGTCAGAAAACGCCCCATTGACCGATTACATGGATGACTATGTAAGGGATTGCAAGAATAGCATGAATCCAGGGTTGCCCGGGATATACAATTGCAAAAATACGGAATCTAACTAGAAAGGAAAAAACATGGAAGGAACCATAGAAAAACTATACAATTTAGCGGGAATTGGAATCATACTGATGATCCCTCTATTATTCATTGGTGCTATCGTTTGGCGTATTCAACTACGCATCGAAAGGTATGAAGAAGCCTACAATGTCATCAAAGAAACTGTCAGTGCAGAAAGTCACCCAAAACGTCAAACACTACGCACCTTAGCCACGTCCTGGCAGTTCCGAAAAGAAATCCCCGAATTTAAACAAGCTGTACATGAAAAACTCAAAACTTACGATATGGTACCAACATCTATGGAGAAAACAATGACTCCAGCACAGTTATATAGAACCAACAGTCCACTTTGGATGTCGGGCGTGAGCGTAAATGTGATTAAAAATATTATCATATTAGAAAACAAACTCGGAAAAGATGTTGCTACTGAGCATATAGACGAATTTGTGTAGGCTACTAGCAGCACTAAATGATGGATTTAGCTGGAAAGGAATCATCATGAAAGAAACGCTCATACGTGTGTACGACGCGATCACCATCAAAGATAAAATGAACCTATTAGCTATCATCTTTGTTGTGGCAATCGTCATCTGGTTCGTTGGACATCAAATCGATATAGCGAACAGACTCTACGAAGCCATCCAAGAAGATGTGAGTACCGATGACCATCCAGATCGCAACGACCTTCACGCACTGACAACATTCAGGCAGTTCCGAAAAGGATTACCTGAATTTAAACAAGCCGTCCTTGGTAAACTACAAACCTATGACATTGTACCGACAGCCATTGAGAAAACCATGTCACCAGAACAACTGTACAAAACAAACAACCCACTTTGGATGACGAGCTTTAGCGTGGAAGCAATACGAATCATTTTCATATTGGAAGAAAAATTGGGACGCGATACTGTCGCGGACGATTGCATCGATGAATTCATGATGGACTATCATATTGGTATGAGGCCGATAACAGCACTAGAAAAACAATTGCGAAAACACAAAACTGATTAGAAAGGACAGACCGCGCATGGATACGACAAAATTAGAAGAATTCAAGGACGGATATGACGGTGAAGCTTTGCGTCAAAAACACGCAGCCTACAAGATCATTCCAACAACCATTGAGAAAACCATGACACCTCTACAATTGTTTAAAGCCGATAATCTACTTTGGACGCTGCCTTATAGCGGTGAACAGGTGGCCCTTGTAAACCACGCCCTTCGGGATCCGCTCAACAATGCTACGGCCGAATTCGTTTTCAACGCATTAGATGCGGGTGTACGAACAACAAGTGAACTGATAAGCTCTCTGTTATATTGATAAAAAAAAGCACTCGACTGAGTGCTTCTTATTTTTTTTACGAGTTTTTAGTGTGACAGACTCGACGCTTGGTCGGCAAAGTCGAGGTCAGAAGCGTCCAACTGGACATCCTGCACGTCCTTACCTCGAAGGAATTGTTTCGCCGTGGTCGGTGGAACTTCGAATGTTGGCCCATATTCAATCGGACGAGGCGCATATCCAACAATGGCAACATTCGTTTCATCGGTCCATTGACCGTTATCGGTCAGCTGATAGACTACATCAGCCTTTTCAATTTTGTTATTAGTTTCACCATGTGGTGCCAAAGTGATTTGGTAATTCTCATCTTTTCCAATGAGATAAGCATCTTTAGACACCCAGGGTTTTGGAACCACTGTCCAGTCCTCACCTGGTTCATATCGATATCGAACGTTCTCGATCTCCACCGGGTCAACGCCACGTTCCAGTAATTCATAGGCTGATTGCAACTGGGCATCGATATTCGCGTCCGCAATAGCGTCCACTTTGTAGTTCTTATCCACAATATTCCAAATCATATCTTCAGGGACCACCAATTGGATGTCCCGCAGGAATTCTTCTACTTCCGGATGGTCTGTCATCCGTGTATATATATATTTGTCACTGAACGGATGCCGTTGAAGTCGTTCGAAGTAGTCACCATGCCGGAATTGATAGGCCAGTGATGGATTTAGGTCGTCGACATCATATAATGATGCGCCGTCAGAGCCTTTTGTTAAAGTCCAAAAACTTGTCATTGTTTATTACCTTTCATATATTTTCTTATCTATATTATATCATAATTTGTGTGGAAAATGAAAAAGACGACATTAGTCGTCTTTTTCATTACCGGAATTCCGTTCATCCGGCGGATTCACCTTGGACCGACTCAAGCGGGATTTTCTCATTTCAATCCACGCACCCGTGTGGGGCGCGACTGCTCACCTTGTTTGAGTTTCACACCATCGGTGCTATTTCAATCCACGCACCCATAAAGGTATGAGTACGACAGCACATTCCTATGCTGCTATGGTCTTATCGGTTCTCACGTCGTTCCGATTTCCCATTCCGTGTTATCGGGTCTCGATAACGAACCCCTATTCCAAACGTGAAAGGTCCAGAGTTTGATACTTAACGGAATTTATACCAAATTATTCCTACTATTAGTATATCACTATTCTTGCTGAAATACAAGTGAAACTGGTCGGTGGAAAGAATTTATGAGGAATGAACTAGTTCTTTGGTTGTCGCAATGACCTCATTTTTGTAATCAACAACGTCAGCAATGACTTGTTTTTCCACCACACGAACATAGGACACGATATAATCCCAATCAATGTCGGCATCGGTGTAGTTGGCATCGTCCGTACCAGGTTTGACAGGGAGTTTAATGAACTGTTCCTGATACCATTTGCCACGTAGTTTGTTACCATATGAAGCTATGAATTTAAAACATGAAAGGACACCCACTAAATATAAATAGATGGTTTCTGACTCTTTTCCATTTTTAAGTTTCAAACCACAGTTATCATCACCGAAACCAACCAAACCGTCGTGGTAAAATACATTACCCAAAATATCAGCCGTTATGAAATTTTCATTCGTTGTCACCGGATTAGATAGATGTGCAACGACACCATTATTTCGAGAACTAGCCATGACAAATGGAATATCGCCGTCTTGAAAATCGGACTTTTTCAACCGTCTACCTTGTGTTACATCAAACAACTCGCCCACCTTGAATTCTTTCATCATCGGCTCACGTTCAATAACTTTGCGTTCGTCATCTGTCAACTGATAATCATCCAGCCCGGTTTCCTTGAGATAGGCATCTAATTCGCGAATGGTCGACTTCTCTAATTCGCGAATGGTCGACTTCATATAATCCCAATCGATATCGTCTTGAGTGTAATTGACTTCATCGGTGCCTTCTTTTACAGGGAGTTGAATTGTTTCGTTTTTGATTTTATTATACGAACACATGTTACTGTAATTGTACTTCGAACGCAACCAGTTGAACATTGTACAAATATATAGCCCTGTCTCAGGTGTCAACTGACCATTCTTCAAACTTAATGAGAATACACGAGCATGCGTTACCATTTTATACTCAAAAGGTCTAAAATAACAATTACCAAACATATCAACCGTCAAGGTATTAGCTGGCAAAATCTTAGCCGTCACAGATGAATAACCAGCAATACCTAGATTATCAACACCCGCAGTAACAACAGGATATCCTTGACCATCTAAATGTACCTTTTTGATATCCGTATCTCCAGACATACCGTCAAACAAATCCCCGACCTTGAATTTTCTAAACATCACCATTCACAGTCCCGCCTTTCATCAAGGAGCCGACTTTCCAACTCAAATAGTCAGCAATAACCTTCTTGAAATCATCCTCGGTTGGCACACCATCCACATTTTGATGTTGAACGAATAACCAATCGTCGCCGTTCAAGCTAATCGTATCATGAATGACTTTGCCGTTTGTTTCCGTGTAATAAGTCGTCTTAGGCTTTTTACCGAGCACGTGAGCGAGAACTTCTTCATAGCGACCAGTTGCGTTATCGGTATCGCGCAGATTAGTGTCCTGCGTTGATTTCTTACGGTTAAGACGACTATAGCCATCCTCGCTCATATCAATAAAGGTCACCAAATCATCAGCTTCGTGCGGACGACCGACCTTAAAGACGAAGATACAGACCGATACACTGGCTTTGTTACCGAACAATCCAGCTGGCATTTTAATTGAGGCTTCTAGGGTGTTGTTTTGTAAAATCCGCTTGGTATAAGGCAAACCTTGACCGTTTCCTGCGCTATCTTGAATGAGAATCGCGCCATAGCCATTAGTCATTTGACTGAAGGCTTCTTCTACAAAGTTGAAACCTTTTCCGGGTGCACTGTAAGGAGGATTCAAAAGAAAGACATTTGCCGGGAAATCTTGTGACAGAACATATTCATGCGAATCACCTTGGAGAACTGATGATGAACCGTCACCCATCAAAATCATGTTGAGAACGGCAAGGATATAGATGTTCCCCAAAATTTCGATCCCCAAGAGTTGGTTTTCTTTGATTTGTGTAATTTTCTTATCCAATTCATCAGGATCGGTAATCGTTTCACGGGCACCTTTAATCATGATATCCATAGCTGACACCAAGAAACCGGCTGAACCCATGGCCTTATCCCAGACAAAGGAATCCTTATTGGTGCGAGCACATTTAGCCATAAATTGTGTCACATAGCGAGGCGTCAAGACCACGTCATTTGCCGCGTCATTGTCAATGGACACCCAATCGTTGAGGGAATTGAGAATTCGCCCCGTAAAGTCCAAATGCAAGTTACTTTCAAGAAGTGGGATGATATCTTCTTTCACTTGATGGAACAAGACCTTGAGCAAGCTTTCACCGTTCTTAGGTTTCCACAAGACCGTTTTCGTAAACACGCCCCGCAAGAGACCTGAAATCATTTCAACTTTTTCACGACTAGCCTTTTTAGCGTACAAAAAACTTTCAATATTGTTAAGAATAATGATTCCGTCATTGTTGTGCTCGCTATTATTGGAATGTAGGTCGTTGACTTCTAAGGTACGAACACCATCGGTCTTCAACCCAGCCGTAATAAGCCCACAAAACAGATACAACTTTTCATTGGTTGTGAGAGCTGTTTTTAGTTGAACATCATCATACAAACTTTGGTGAATTCGTTTGATTTTCTCTTCTAACATTGCTTCAGTTTTGTTGGTCAAAGCTTCGATTTCAGCTTCAGACAAGTTCAATTGATCCAACCGCTCAAACAAGCTATCCACATGAGCGAACAAAGACCAGTCCTCTGCTGTAATTTCAGAAATGAGCTTTGGAATGTAGTTGTTCTTCTTCGAAACGTAATAAGCCTTACATTCTGGATTGATGACTTGTCCGTCTTTTAGTTCATAGCTGTTGACGCCAACGATGACGACCTCATCATACCCCCCCCATCTAAGATGGCAGAGCCGTAGTGCATAGCACCGTTAACTGCAAAGCCTTTAACCACATTATAATTCGGATCACCTTTTGCATGTGTCAGTTTTCCGTCTTTTCCGATTTTACCGTCACTCGCCCATGGGGTTACGCCTACAATTTCGCCATTCTTATCTAGCTTTTCAAGTTTGCCACGAGAGCCTTTAACCTCAATCATGACAGGGATATCCCTACGCGTAGAGTTTTCAAGCAAGAGCTTAATGTCCGGGTAGTTCATACCAGAGCCACCGCCCTTAGAAACACTGTTTTTCAGCGCCTCCGTAATTTTACTGTTGATTTCTTCCGTCTTTGCATAGTGGCGTACGCCAAGAACATTTAAAAGATTTTTATAATATCCTTCTACTTTTTCTTCGATTGAGTTTGCCATATGTGACCTTTCTGTCGTGTTTTATTATTTTATTTCTTTCGCAGGAAGTATCACCACAGGGTGATGAATAGGGGCTCACACCAAATTTCCTTATCTCTATGATATCACTATTCTAGCAGAATTGCAAGCAGCACCCTGATGTGAGACTCAAAATTTTTTCAGATTTTCCGAACATTCCACTCGAAACAAGCCAGTTTTCACACTTGGATTGGTCAAACGTTCGGGACGTCCCGAACAATGGCCCAAAATAGGTGAAAAATATGATTTATTTCGTAGATTTTGGCCGTTTTTGTGACATTTGGAGCAAATTGGAGAAATTTGGATTGGAATTTGGATTAAATGTTAGCGCTTACAAGCGCTGGTATGACTAACTTTTCACTCTAACTCTTAATTTTTTGAAAAAAAGTTAGAAAAATTTTGATGAGTGGTCAGAAAAAATTTTTTTTGTGAAATCGATGCTTTGATGTTCAAACAATCCAAAATCCCATTATACCGTGTTTTGAGAACGCTTTCAAAAAATCCAAATTACCATCCAAATTCGTCCAATTCACAAACTTTTGGGTTTTCTGATGACCTCCTTTGTTCGGGTTTTCCGAACCTTTGCCTACGCAAAGGTTCTTTGAATGGGGCTTCGCCCCATACCCCAATTTCATCCTGAAAAACAAAAATTATACGACAAAAAGGGGAAAAGAAACGATGACTGAAGAATTTTTTGGACAATGTGAGTATTGCGAAGAATGGCTCCACGGATTACGTATCCACGAAACGGAACAATTTGGTGACTTGGAATTGTGTAAGGACTGCCGTGACCTTGCAGATAATGGTGAACTCGAAGAATGCATGTGTGGCGCTTTAGCTAGCCGTGACGGGCATACCTATTGCCGGGATTGTGATTAGAAAGGATGAGAAATGCCACTACCAGTAGAACTATTTGAGTTACGTCCTAGCACCCGTTTTCAATGGCAAAAATTGACATACATAGGCAGACCTGATATACTTATTATGAGGTGAAAACCTTAATAAATAAAGAAAGGTTTGAATCATGAAGTTAAATCTGCAAGTTCGGCTGTACCCGAACAAAACCATGAAAACGATTCTTGATTCCTTATGTGATTACAGACGTTACTGTTGGAACCAAGGTCTGGAGCTTTGGAATACTCTGTATGAAGCACGCTTGATTGGTCTACCGGTTGAACTTCGTGCTAAAATCAAAGCATCGTCAGCGGATAAAACCATCGAGTTTTCTGAGGAAGAACAAACCCTGAGAGCTCTATTTCCTGCACCTGCAGAACGTAAAGTGCGCGATGAATTGGTTGCTCAAAAAGCAGATTGGCAAACGACCTTTTCATCTCGGGTCTTGCAACTAGCCATTAAAGATTTAGCGGTTGCTTGGAACCTCTTTTTCAAGAATCCGAAAACTGCAGGCAAACCATGTTTTCAAAGTCGTAAGAAACCAAAGCAAGGTTTCAAGACTGATAGTGCTCGAATTATCGATGGTCGTTTGGTTCTCGATCAACCGCAAACTTACAAGGGAGCGTGGTCGAGCATCCGTTTTAAAGGTGCGAACATTCCAGACGGGAACTTGAAGCTTTGTGCTGTTACTCGCACCAAAGGGAAATACATCGCAACCATTACAATGGATGTTGAAGTAGTAGAGCTTCCAAAGACGGGTAAAAAGACGGCAGTTGACGCTAATGTTGACCACTTTGATACAACAGAAGGTCAAACCAGCTTAAAACCTGAATGCTTAGACCCTCTGTATGAACGTGTTCGTACCTATCAAAGGCAACTCGCCCGCAAACGCAAAGTCAATAAGAACTACCGACATTCGAAAGGATATCAAGCAACGAGAGCCAAGTTGCAAGCAACCTATGAACGAATTCGCAATATTCAAAATGACTTGCTCCACAAGTTTACCACTGACTTGTATCGTGAGTTCGATACTGTCGTGATTGAGGACTTGGATGTAAAAGGCATGCAAATGAAAAAGAAGGCTAAAAACCTTCATCGTTCCCTTTTTGGTCGATTTCGTCAATTTATGGAATACAAGGCCGAAAAGTTTGGTAAAACGCTCATTCTTGCAGACCGTTTCTATCCGTCTACTCAACGTTGTTCTAACTGTGGACATGTCAAAACCGGGGATGAGAAAATCACACTCAGTGGAAATGCTAAACATGGAACCAAACATCATGAATATGTTTGTTACCATTGCGGTTATGAAGATGACCGTGACCACAATGCCGTGCTCAACTTATTAGCACTGGCCAAATAACTGCAAATTTGGAGGCTGGCTCGGCCTCTGAGGATTTATCCTCTTGATGCGTTAGGAGGTTACCTCTGTCGTTACCCACTTCGTGTGGATACGGGAATGTAGCTGTTGACGAACGTGAGAAAAACCGATGATAAAAATCAACTTCTTTGTCATCAATTGACTAGGTTTTTCGGAGCAGGAAAAACTCCGTTCAGGTGACCTTCGAGGCGTCAAAGGCGACCTCAATGCCTCGACAGCTATCACACGCTATCAAAAGAAAAGCCTCCTAATTTACTATGGATTATGCACCGAAATGTACGAAGACTGGGCAACGGATGATGACAAAAGCCCAGACTATGACCCGAAAATTCAATACAAATTGGCTGAACACGGCTATTGTCATGACATCATCATCCATTCACGACACCGAGAAGCGCGGCGAAAAATCCTAGAAATGGACATTACAAAGGCCCTCGACCCAGACATTATGAGGCAAAATGACAAAATGGTTCACGACCTATTAATGCATGACGTAGAGCCCAACCTTGATGTCTTACGGGCCTATCTGAAGATTATTCCCACAAGTGACTTTCAAAGCCTGTACAAAAAATTAAAGGCCATGGAAGCGAACGTGACAACCTTTGAGACCACCATGTCACCTACTCAACTCTATGAACTTGGAAACCCAGCCTGGGCGAGAGGTTTAACGCCCTATGGCATTAAACTGGCCTACGATGCTATGGGCGGATTTCAAACCAATAACCAACCAGTCAACATGGAAGTGATATTGGAAGCAATCAGCTCCGGACTCAACTCCAAATATACCATCCTAAACTATTGCTTTGAGAAACTTGGCGTCGAGTTGTGGCACTACTAATTGAAAGGGCGAGACATGAAACAAAACCTCAGGTATAGCAAAAATCCCGACCCGGATGAAATTCTAAAAATATTAAAAACCACGAACCCTGAACCAGCTATGCGAAAAGCCTGGCAGGCAAAATACGATGCCATGACCGCACCGTTAACAGCACTCGAAAAAACCATGAGCGCAGAACAATTAAAGGAAATTGGACATCCGGCATGGGCGCGTGACCTCACCGCAGAGCATTTGCGACTGCACTACATATATAGCACCAATGACTATCGCCTGAACGGGCAAAGAAAGGATGTACAATATGACACACGAAACGTTTCAATCACGCCGACCCATCAAGGCTGAATTGTATATCATTCATCAATATACTGATCCAAACAGCACTAAAGGTTGCACGCTCAGCGAACTCGTAAAAGAAGTTGGTGGTGACCAACTGATACTTGATTTCATTAACTATCGACAAGCCTGCGACCACTATGAGAAATGGAAAGATCATCCGAATGAAAACGTGCGCTTTAGTTTAGCCACCAATGGATATTTTCTTGACCACTACATTCATGACAAAAGTGATGACGTGAAATATCTGGCCATTAGCAAACAACCAGAGCTGATGGTCGAATTGTTAGCAAATCCAACGGACGATGAATTGCGTTTTGCACGCGACTACTTGTATGACCAAGCATCACCCGATGTGAAACATCTCAAAGCGTATGTGGATGCAGCTCACCTACATACGGATGAACCGAAAGACGTTAAGGCAAAAGCCTTGCTGACCAAGTATTTATCTGACGTTGTAGAGCTTGACGCATTCACCAAAACCATGACAGCGGCCCAGTTGTTCACCGTGAACCATCCAGCCTGGGCACGAGGCTACGACCCCGAAGCAATTGCATCCGTTCACGATATTGTTAGCGCATTACAGCGCTCAGGATACACCACTAAAAGTGCTTATGCCGATATATTATTTGCTATTGCCACCGAATACCAAAATGATGCCTACCATTATTATCTGGAATTGTGCGCGGATGCCATTCAAACCATTAAAGAACAGGTGCGTCCGGATATCCACTAGTGGCGGCGTCGCCTACGCGACGCTTGATAATGGGGCTTCGCCCCAAACCCCTATTTTTTCCTGAAAATACAATCACGAAAGGGAAATCACCATGAGCATCACACTTGAAATTGTCACAGAAACAAATTATAAGAACTTTCTAAAGGACTGGGAACCTTCAGAAACCTATAGCGAATACGAAAACCGATGGGAAAAGGCGGTTTCCGTGTACACGAATTTCTCAGGAAACACTGGTCGCCTCTACGATGTACTCTATCACATGCGTGAATACAAGGATGCATTTAGCCGCGAAGGCGATTATACAGTGAATACATCAACCAAAGCCGAACTCGAACGAATCCTTACCAAAGAAACAGATGATGCCTTGCTCAATAAGTGGGACGACATCATGGAATATCTGGAAACTATCGACGATGATGAAACCTTATATTTCTTCACTGATTAGAAAGGAACCGAATATGTCAACATTGTATACATTCGGGCGTTGCCAAACCCCGTATGGCCATATCGACCTCGAAAGCTACATGGGACCCGAATACGCCCACGCGACCTTCTATCGGACCGATGATTCGAATGAGCCACTCACCATGGCGCAAATTGGAGCCATTATTGCGGCCGGAATCGGATACCACGGACAGCCCGGGGAGTATAGCTTTGAGGAAGTAGAAGGTAGTACCTATAGTTTAAATGACGTTCCGTATGAGCGGATTTTGGCCGCCCTCATGCTGATGCAAGCTGAATTATTCCAACAAAAGTACGAAAGGTTATAGCATGAAACAAAACGTTATACAGGCGGTTACAGACAACGAAAATATTCGAGAATACGCGCTAGCCAGTCTCATGCGACAAGCATCACCTGAACTAGACCTGTTAAAAGCATATGTGGATGTAATCAGGGGACCAAAATACAATAAGATAGACATGAGCCTTCTTATTAAATATGGTGCGCTGGTGAAGTCACCGACCACGATGGAAGCGACGATGACCACATCTCAGCTATATAGCTCAGGCAATGTCTTGTGGGCAAAAGCATATTCACCGCAAATGATCCTTAACATTTGGTCAGCCGACCAAGAACTCAAACAACAAGGATACGAAAACTATTTGGAAACCTTGTTTGCTACCGCGGATGAAGAACGTACGTTTGCGCCAAACATGGAGAAATTAGCGATACGAACATTGTACGAATTAGGCAACGGTGAAATTTTAGCTGAACTTCACAAATAGGGCCTTTGCATACGCAAAGGCCTTTAAATGGGGCTTCGCCCCAAACCCCTATTTTTTCTTGAAAACTAAATAATGAAAAGGAGAGACCAAATGGACTCACAAATTACAAACGAACTTGAACTTTTAAAACAAGGAAACTTTGACCAAGCAAAACAATTTGTTGAGCATTTGGTCAACATTTTAACTCGCCAATCTGCAGGGGTTGGTCCTAACAGTACCATTCCGCAACGACCAGACGATAACTTCTGGGGCTTCACTTTTAATTTTCTTGATAAAAAGGTGGATATGGAACTCGGCGCTATGTATGCTGTCACCTATCGCAACAATCAATTGACCCTTTTGTTTAATCCAAAAGAAATCAGACCGGATTACACGGTTGAAACCATGCTTGAAGGCTTGCGTCATGAAGGCTACCACCTCTTGTTTGACCACTTAAATGTGCATGCTAAACTTGAAAATGATTTGTCAAACTTGGCCGCTGACTGTGAAATCAACCAACACTTGGAACATCCTCACAAAAATTGGATTTCTCGTGAATATATCGCTGAATTGTGCCACATGGACGAAGCGGATGTGAAAGCAAAAGCTGGGTCCCTCTATTATTATGACCTCTTAGCCAACAACATGTCACCGGAAGACCGAGAACGCCTTCGCGACCAACAACAAGGAAATGGTGGTGACGGTCAAAACGGCCAAAGTCATCAGCATCCCGCCGGAATGTGTTCTTCTGAATTTTGGAAGGAAGCTGAAGTAGGTAAAAACGGAAACTATGTTCCTGCTGAAGTGACCATTCGTGCCATTATCGGACAAGCGGCTCAAGAGGCCAAAGGTCGTGGAACTTTGCCATCTCATATTGAAAGTGCCATCGATGCACTAAATCGCCCACCACAAGTCAAATGGCAACATGAGGTGCAAAAAAAGATGGGACGCCACATTACAGGAACTCGTTTATCACCAAACCGCTTGTATCGCCGTGATCCTATGGCCCTTCACAAACAAGGGACCTTGTCTGATCAAGTGATGCCAATTGTTTTTGCACACGATATTTCAGGCTCTGTATCCCGTGAAGAAGCCAATGTCTTTATGAACGAATTGGTGCAAATCATCAAAAAACTTCACATTCCAGTGACGCATATTCAATTTGACTCTGACGTGGCTCACGTTCAAGAATTAGACGGAACCAATGCACGCAAGGTTGATTTCACACGTTATGGTTGTGGAGGAACCACCTTCCAATCGGTCTTTGACTATGTCAAAGAAAATAAATTCCCTCGCGAAACACAAATTTTCATTTTTACAGACGGTGGTGGCGAATCATCTATTAACTGCCACGGTTATAAAAACTACACTTGGTTGGTGACAGATAAGAACGAATTGTCTGTTGACGGCAACCGCAACAAAATTATTCGCATTAAATCACATGAATAAGAGGTCCAAATACCCGGACCTCCTTTAAATGGGGCTTCGCCCCAGACCCCTATTTTTTCTTGAAAACTAAAAAACTGAAATGGAGAATTCAAACATGGATAACAACTCAATGGCTATCAAAAAACTTAAATTTCACATGACAGGACGCAACCAACAAATTGTACCGTGTTTGGTTGGTCCAACAGGGATTGGTAAAACAGCGATCGCAAACCAAGTCGCAGCAGACCTTGGTCGCGAACTCATTTACTTTAACATGTCCCAACAAAACCAAGGGGATAATGCCCTCCCAGTCCCACAAAATGGTGACATGAAAGGGATGCTCAAAACTTTTGTCGATATGATTGTGAAAGCTCTTTCAGGTAAAGCAATCGACACTGAAGTTGAGGATGATGAGTCTGAAGAATCAAAAACTTTGGTCAAATATGCTTTGCACCACAAATTCCAAGAAATTATCGACAACCCTGACAAGGAATATATCATCATGTGTGATGAAATTGCTCGTGCCCAAATTCCAGTTATTTCAGAATGGATGACAGTCCTCACTGAGCTTCAAATTCAAGGTCAAAAATTCGGTAACAACGTTCGCTTCATTGCTGCTATGAACCCATCAAGTACCATGAAAGGGTATGAAGACACGGATTACATTGCAACTGAAATGGACCCTGCTCACTTGACTCGTTTCAACTTCATTTACATGAAGGAAGACCGTCTCGATTGGTTGGAATGGGCTAAACAAAACGATGTACACCCATTTGTCATTCAATTCCTTGAAGACGCTAAAAACATTGGTTACTTCTATGGTCACCCAGTTGATGACGTTCGTATGCGTACACCAAAAGGTTGGTATCAATTGTCTGATATGCTTAAAGACGCTGAAGCCGCTGGCTTGTTTGACAGTGACCGCGCCTTTGTTGCAAGCATTATTAGTGACCAAATTGGTTACGACGCTGGTCCTGCTTTTGCAACTATGATGTGGGACGCTCTTGAAACGATTCCACTTTCAAAAGTGACAACCGGAAAACCTGCTGATAAAAAATTGGTGAAACAATTCGCCAACAGTGAATTGCAAAAACAAATCGTCACAATTGATTCATGGATGGCAGAAATGAAGGAACAAGACCTTCAATTCACACCTCAAGACGTTGCAAACTTTATTGCTTTCTGGGAAACAATGAAATCAGATGACGCTAAAGTAAAAGTGGCTCATCACATTACTCACAACTTCCTTAAAACTGATGCAAACGGCATCGTGAGCGATTGTATTGCAAACATGTTCTATAATGGTGACGGGGTTTACAACAAACCATTCGCTGATTTTATGGAACGTATGACTCGCCTTGCTGATGTATCTTAATCATTAGGGCCTTCGGGCCCTTTTTTTCTTTTCCGGTTTTTCGGAAGAAAACTTGCATTTTGGCGTGATTGTGATATCATATTCGTAGGAAACTAATCAAAAACCTTTAGAAAGGAACGCTATGTCTAAACTAAAGAAACGACTGCTCATTGTGGTAACCTTATTCTGTAGTTTCTTCGCTCTCACAGCTTGCTCGGAAACCAAAATCGCGGACAAACCTGAAAATTCAGCGGTGTATGACCAAGCCAAAGTTTTGTCAAAAGAAACCGTTCAAACTATTGACAAATTAAACGAAAACGCGGATCATACAGACAAGAAATTAAAAATTGGTGTCTATATCGTGGATGACCTAAATGGTAAAGACGTCGAAGAAATGTCACTCGAAATTGCCCGTAAATGGAAAATCGGTGACAAAGACACCAACAACGGTGTACTCTTATTCTTAGCCATCAACGACAAGAAATCACGACTTGAAGTGTCGGATAACCTCGCCACTCGGCTAACCGACATTCAAAGCAAAGCTATTTTGGATAGCATGAAGCCAAAATTGCGGAGTAAGGATTACGACGGTGCCGTCCTTGATGCCGTAAAAAGTATCACAGATGTCAATAATGGAAAGAAAGTCAAATCAAACAAAAGTTCAGATGACGTAAAAAACATCGTCATCCTTATCCTCTTCATTGGCTTCGTTTTCTTCGTCATTGTTAGCATCGGCGGAGATATCGGCGGCGGTGGTTCATTTATCGGCTTCTCAAGCGGATCTAGCAGTTCATCTGGCGGGGGCGGAGGCTTCTCAGGCGGTGGCTTCTCCGGAGGCGGCGCTTCAAGCGGTTGGTAAACAACTCAGCTCATTTGCATAAAAAAGAAAGGTAATATATCATGAATAAAAATTACACAATTATTGGCGGAATCGTAGGATTCTTCGTACTTATTGCCCTTATCATTGGAGGCTCTTACAATAGCCTCGTTGGTGCTCAAACAAAAGTGGAACAAGCCCAATCGAAAATTGAAACTACTTTGCAACGACGTTATGACCTCATTCCAAATGTGGTCAACAGTGTCAAAGGCTATATGAAGCATGAAAGCGATATCTTCGAACATATCGCAGATGCTCGTGCCAAAATCGGATCAAGCACCGCAACAAAAGCTGAAAAAGAACAAGCTCAAGGTGAACTTGACTCAGCTATTTCACGTTTGCTTGTGGTACAGGAAAACTATCCTCAACTAAAAGCAGATACACAAGTGCAAAACTTAATCACAGAACTTGAAGGTACTGAAAATCGTATTTTCGTAGCCCGCAACGACTACAACGAAGTTGCAACGACATACAACAATAAGATCCGTCGTTTCCCAACTAACATGATTGCTGGAATGTTCGGATTTGAAAAGGTTGACCTCGTGAAGGCTGACGAAAAAGCAAAAACCACTGTACCATCAGTTGACTTAAATAACTAAACAACAAGAGCCACTATCTAGTGGCTCTTTTCTATAAGGAGAAAAATGACTCAAATCGGAACCAAAGAAATCGAAAAAATCAAAAGTGACATTGAACGAGGTGATTATGACCTCGAAAAATGTATGAATTTGCGAAATGCCAAGTTACGAGTTGAGTTAGCTCGGCATGGTCGGCATGTTGACATGTTAGCTGAGCGAAATGAACCACGTGTTCTTGTTGCTTTGATTGAGATGGGATATGCCGAAAACTATTACGACGCATGGAAAACCCATGAAAATGGGGATGTCAGACGAGCCCTCGCAAAACGCGGGTATTATCCCGAAGTTTTCATCCGTGACAAGAATGAAAGCGTGCGACATGCAGCCTTCAATCAACACCCGGAAACCGTCAGAGAACTGTTATCTCAGAACAACTGGAGTGATTGGATTCATGTGAAATGCCTTATCCGTGAAAATCCGACGCCAGAGCTCATCATCCCATTTGTTGAAATCGAGTCACCTTATGGTATTGGAAAAAAGGATGTTATCACAGTCTATGCGACCGCATATCAAACAGAACTAGATATCATTCGGTCCACCATGACTTCAAAACAGTTATTTGCACTGAACGACCCTCATTGGGTACTTGGAATGCCCTATAATTTGGCCAGTGTCTTTCACGAATATCGTGAGACAGCGGTAGAACAAGAGCGTCTCGATGACTTAATCGACATCTATGACGACTTATACGACGGTAACCAAATCAATTGGGAACTATTGAGACAGTTTGATTAAAAAATTGCCCGCATTTGTGGGCACCAAAGGAGAAAAAACATGAAAAGTTTGGAACAAGAATTGCGTGAAGGCAACTATGACATCAACGATGTGTTAACTGACGAAACCAGTGAACGACGCGTCTTTCTTGCACGCATGGGTCGCGACGTGGAAGCTTTGGCCGGAACACTCGAGTCGGACGTATTGGTCACTTTGATTGAGAATGGATACGCGGAAGACCACTACGATGACTGGTGCTTTCATTCGAGTACTAGAGTTCGAAAAGCCTTGGCATCAAAAGGCTATTATCCGGAGCGTTTTATTTATGATCCGAGTTCAGTAGTGCGAATGGCCGTCATTGACCAACATCCTGAAATGGTGACCACATTACTCAGTGAAGGGAATTGGCATCATATTTATGACCGGGTCATCGAAAAACGTGAACCTGAAGTCATCCAACAATTTGTGAATAACCCAATAGATACCTGTTATCATACTCGATACTATGACACCATTTGTGAGTATGCACTAGCATTAAACATTGAACTAACGCCGTTTGAGGCAACCATGAGCCCCGCCCAACTATTTAGGATGGGAAATCCACGGTGGATGATTGGCATGACATTTGGAATGATTAAACGAGTCCAGGATACTTATAGACGTGTGGAAGGTACGGACAAATGCGAATTATTCTATGACAATTTTGACGACCTGATGCGCGTAAAAACCTATTGGGATGCACACGAACGGATATTTGGATAGAGAGGGAAAACAAAATGGTTAAATTGACCACCGAAATGATTCAGAACGGTGAGCATCAAGAACTATACGAAGAATATGCGAGAAAGAAAACACAGAGTAACAATGACTTGCACATTAAATATGCATTAGCGGCATATGGATATTGCCACGACATTCTGTGTAATGATCCGATGACATGTGTTCGGGAACATGTCATTAGTTCAGATATTCGCTATGCGCCAAAGTGTTTTAACGGTACACGTGTGTTGTGGGAGCAAATTGCAAACGAACTTACCGACCGCAAGCAACCAAAAACACCTGACATTCTATCCGTCTACGAATGGTTTATCAGTTTAGACCCGGAACAGTTAAATGCCCATTTAAGCATCTTCAACAAAACACAGTATAAAGCAATCAAGCTCATCTATCAAGCCGAAACAACGGTTCCAACAACCATTGAAAATACCATGACGCCAAGTCAACTCTATTTACAAGGTTCACCATTGTGGATTAAATCCGTCGACTGGCCATTTTCTGGCATAATCATTAAATCGACAAAATCTAAGGGAGAAACTGCGAAAATGATAGATATCATGCTTGGCAACTAAACAGAAAGGACGGGAAGCGGATGTCGAATAATTTAGATGTAGAAATCCGAAAAGCCTTAATCGATAAAATTGAAGTGGAAAAGTTCATGCTGCTCACCGTAAACGTCAATTCGGAAATGACGATTGACTTCAGAATCAACAAAGACCCAAAGTACCTAACGATTATTGCAAGCTATGAGCAAACACCCCATCGTATTCAACATAGTTATAAAAATGTTACAATCACATATTCCACATGGAACGATGATTTATCTGAAGAAGTTACCGATGAAATCACCATTCGTTACGAAACAAAAAGAATGATCAACAAAAATAAAGAACTTGAGCCAATCGTGAAAGAAATGATTCAGGAAATCATTGAGGCAAAAACTCAACATATGAAAAATTAGAAAGGAAACCCGCCGTGAAAGCATTTTTATATTTATCAGATATCCACTCAAATTTCGAAGCACTAAAGCATCTTGATTCGCTTCCTGAAATGCAAGACCCTGATTGCGAAATCCGTTTCGGCGGGGACTATATCGACGGCGTCGATTTGGAACCAGATGCCGTTATCAACACACTTCGCTATGTGAAAAGCCTTTGCGATAGTGGTAAAGCAAAAGCCATCCTCGGCAACCATGACCGCTTTATTTTAGACGCCACTTTTCGACCATTCAACCAAACCGCCTGGTGGCTCAACGGTCGCGATGACACGCTTGCGAATTTAGGTATTGTGTACCGTTCACCGTCAGACTTGCGCGAACAACTTTTGTACCACTATGCTGACGAACTTGAGTGGTTGCGTGAATTGCCGTACTACTTAGTAGACGGTCGAAACATCATGGTTCACGCAGGTTTCGATTTAGACTTGTCACTCGAAGAACAAGACCCCGAAACGATGCTTTGGGTGCGTGACCCCTACATCGAAGGTGCTTTTTCATTGTTGCACCATGTCGAATTACATCTAGATTTCCGTAGAAAAACCATCGTTTCGGGACATACACCTACAAGTTTTATTAATGGAAATCAGAAAAATGTCCCATTGACAGATATGCCTCATGACTTTGAACACAATTACGTAACCCGTTACTTCATCGATGGCGGATCAAAATCAGGTTCCAACAATGAACGTATTAACGTTCTCATGCTTGATGAAAAAGGCTACGAAATCAAACAAGGATATTTGGACGCATCAGGATATCATAGTTATTAGAATCAATAACCAACCCACTAAGTGGGCGGTTTGCTTAGCGCCTTTACAGTAGTTGACAAACCGTGATTGATTAGCCTCAGTTGAAAAACTACGTTACTTGTAAATATATAGGTACCGTGGGATATCTGCCTAGTCCCACGCTCTACGCCTTATCATTAAACAGTTCTGATTGGTAGGAACCGTGTGATAACGATTTAAAACTACAAGATAACATTGGCGAAGGCAACAAAGGGTTTGTTTATACCCGCTTACCGCATTAAATAAACAGAAATCATTAGAAAGGACTTTGTCAAACGTATGACAAAAACATTAACAACACGGACAACACAAGCGTGCGTGTTAGACCAACAAGGTAAACCGTTAATGCCAATGACACGTCTTGGCAAAGTTTATCGTCTATTAAAAACACAAAAGGCCCATATCGTATCATATGAGCCATTCACTATCCAGTTGGATTACGAACCTGATACACATATTATTCAGCCCCTGACACTGGGCGTTGATAGTGGCGCTATTCATTCAGGCTATTCTGTAGCCAATGAACACCGTGAATATTATAACGCTGAAGTTATTGCTCGTAATGACATTTCTAACCGTCTCTCAGAACGGCATATGTATCGGCGTAATCGCCGTTCTAGAAAAACACGATATCGTCAACCACGGTTTAACAACCGTAAAAATAAGAAAAAAGGCTGGTTACCACCATCCTTAGAACAAAAAGTAGCTGTGCAAGTGAATGAAATTGACCATATCCATCGTTATTTCCCTATTGAAACAATCATTGTTGAAACCGCTGAATTTGATATTCAAAAAATCAAAAATCCGGGTATCTCCGGCATTGAATATCAACAAGGAACGTTACAAGGTTATAACGTTCGTAATTACTTGCTTGAAAAACATAGACGTAAATGTTTCTATTGTGGAAAAGCGGTTTCTGATTTTGAAGTAGAACACATGCTTCCAAAATCAAAGGGCGGTTCTAATCGCATTGATAATTTGACTTTATCTTGTCATGATTGTAATGAGAAGAAAGGAACATCAACAGCAGAAGAATTCATCCAACAAACCTTACCGGCTAAAAAAGCCACTGCAAAATTAAAACAATTGCCACAAGAAAAACGATTATTCAAATACATGGCGCACATGAATACCACTCGATGGACCTTATATGATACTATTAAAGGAATATATCCAAATGTCAAAATGACATACGGATATATTACAAAATATAACCGCATTCAAGCCGGTCTTCCAAAAGCGCATCATATTGACGCTAAATGCATTACTGGTTTTGCAACTGTTCCGTCTATGAGTCAAACAGTTGTTAAAGTGAAAATGCGCAGGCATAATCGTCAATTACACCGTGCAACCTTCAGTAAAGGGCATGTGCGTAAAACCGCGAGTCTACCAAAAACTATCTTCAGTTTTCAACTGTATGATCTCGTATGTTTTAATAACCATCGTTATTATATTAAAAGTCGTCGAAGCTCAGGATATTTTGCTCTTGTTTCTGTAGAAAACTTAAAAAATGAAGAACGAACTTATAAAAAATTAACATTACTAGCACATACAAATGCGTATTTGACAAATCATTACGTCAATGCGTAGAAAGCAATGTTAATAAAAAAGACGACCACAATTTCTCCTCGATGAAATCGGATACCCTTGAACATCTTACATGGACGACTATGCAAACAATAAATAATTACAAAACGCGAATTTTACTAGAAAGGAAAAAATCATGCAAATCATTAACCTAGAGCAAAAACTACAAACCGAACTAAACTACTTTAATGAAGAAAAACCGTATACGCACTTCTTCATTGACTATGGGCAACCATCCCAAATGAGTTGCAAATTAGTGCCGTCCGAAAATGATACGATTTTCATCAACATCGTTCACGAGCAACGTAAAAAAACAACTCACAAAAAATCTGGCAACATTGACATCACCTATACTGTATGGGCTGACGAATGCGAAATGCCGGATAGTTACCATGCGCTTACTGCATTTTACGAAAATGAACGGACAGTCAATGTAACAGATGATCTTGTAAAAACCATGACACACATGATTCAAGAAATTTTCGATGTCGTGGAACGGAATAACTAGAAAGAGGAAAACCAATGAAATATGTCACCTTAGAGCATCGACAATCCCTCCCATATGGGGTGATTGGATGCACCTATACCAAATTTGATACAAATGATACACAATTCGAAACCGAAGCTCATGAAAAACGGCATCAGCGCAATTCAAAGCAAGAAGAAGCTCAAAATCAAATCATTGATGAACGTGGTCAACTATTTGGCACTATCTTGCAACTCAAAAACGAACTCAACAACCTCAGACATGATACTCCAATTCTAAAACGATTTTCTAAGACGTATAGAACCAAACGAGACCGTTTACAAAAACAGGTTCAAGACTGCCAAATTCGAAATAACAAACTACTGAAAGAAGCCGAACGACTTGAAGAACGAACCTTCGATCCGTTCCATGAATATTACGATCTAAAAACCCTACTCAAAGAACAAGGTTACGTCCTTGTCAGCAAAACAACTGATGACCGATACACCACAACTGAAATTTGGCATAAAAACGACTAGGAAGGGACTGAAATGACTCAAGTCACGTTAGAACATCGAGAACCTATTGTATATGGTCCGATTTCAATTCAATTCACAAAATTTAATACTGATGACGAACTATTCAAAAATGAAGCCAATGAACTAGGGCTGAAATGGCGTCGTGAATATGATGAGAACCTACAAAAATTCCACAAGGAAATTGAAACCGAATTACAACAGATGGAACAAATACAGGAAGAACTTGATATGTTACAACGTTATAGTTCACAACCACAACGGTTCTCTAAAGAATATCAAGCAAAGCACGAAAAGTTGCAACAAGCCTATCACGAACATAACGAACGGTATTGCGAATCGCTTCGAAAGCTCACATCAGAAGAAACCGAACATCCTATCGGAATGATCGTATACCAAAACTACCAAACGTTACTGAAAGAACGCGGTTATGTGCTTGTCAATAAAACAACGAATGACAATAAACTCACAACAGAAATTTGGCATAAAAACGATTAGAAAGGAAAGAACATGGACCTTATCGTGATGGTCGAGCCGTATGACAATGGCGAGACAATCAGCGGTTGGATTCACTGCACAGACGGACACACCTATACCATCAGCGAATCCGAATATCGCACACTAGTCGAATTATTAGGTGAAACCCGTCCGTATTAGAAAGGAAAAGAACATGACTTGGAATTTACCCGACAGCCTCATCCAACTGAAGGATGACAGCATCATTGACATTATGATCTATGACTCCGAAAGTAGAATGTGTGACACTTGTGACTATGGGCTAACCTATTTGTCAGAGGTCGACTTTTTGACCCCGAATAGAATCATTTCAGTCCATTTCACAAATACAGACGAGGAAATGTCCCACGGACGCCTCATCGCTTTACTCGTCAACAACCTCGAACAGTTTCGTCAAATGACTCACGAGGAATTCAAGGATTTCCTTCAAAATGAAAACAAAGAAAAAGGCGAGCTCTATCAATACCTATATCCAAACTAAGAAAGGACAGTGACGTCATGCAAGAACAAGAGATCTTCGACCACATCGAAACAGGGCGGCACCAAGAACTGTATCACGAGTGGGCCACATCCGGAACATGGAGCGTTCGATATAAACTCGCACGTAAAGGATACGAATTGGACACTCTTGTTCACGATAAGAATGAAGTTATTCGGGATACCGCTATGATGCAATATCCGGAAAAAGCGCTTGACTATCTCAACCGCGAACCAAATATGGAACAAATGTATCGAAATATGCTAAACCTAACGTATATTGACCATAGAGTTCTTGAGTACCAAATTGACTATTGGACTGCCCAAAAAGGCTACGATAGTGAAACAGGCCATAATATCGTCAGCACCCTCAAAACAAAAAAAGCAGCTATCGAAGAGGTACCGTCATTAATCCAAACAACAATGACACTTACCGATTTGTATAGAACGGGTAGCCATCTGTGGGCGAAAGACCTTCGTGTGCAGGAAGTTGATAACGTACTATTTTACGTGGATTGTGGTATGGATTTTGAAGAAGCCTACAACCGAGGGACGTCTTACATCAACAACACGTCCAACAAATACACTTAGTATGAGAATCAATAAAGGTAAACCACTATGTAGAAGAACTCGCTAAATAGCGAGCCCAAGGAGAAAGATATGACAGAATGGACAGGCACGGAAATCTACAATCCATATGAAGAAATGACCTATAGTGAATACGAAAAAACCGTAGAAGGTATGATCGCTCAAATTGAGGCTGGTATCGGTCAAGAGAAATACCACGAATGGGCAACATTTCCGGACGCGGCAGTACGGCTAACATTAGCACAAGAAGGATATGAACTAGAAACGCTCATCCACGACTCCCTACAAAGTGTGCGAATGGAAGTCGTTAGAAGGGATGCCTCCTACATCAAATATGCGCTACATGACAATTTGGACACTAGGGAATGGCACACAATGTACACGCAATTAATGCAAACCGTTGACCCCGAATCTGAAACGCTCATGGCGTTCTTGAGAATACCCACACCAGAAGGAATGAAGGAATATGGTGAATATGTGAGCAAAGCCTTCGCCACATTCCGTATGCAAATTGAGGGGGCAAAGAGTCGCCTCACTATGCTTGAGAAAACCATGTCACAAAAACAACTTTACCTACAAAGACATCCAGCATGGACGCGCGGATTAAGTGCCAAAGCCATACGGTCTGTTTTACAAACAGAAAAAGACTTGCGCACCTTTCAGCTCGAACATAAGCTAGCAGATGTTTTTGACCAATTGATCGCAGATGGAAACGGTTGCACTCCGGCAGAACGCGTGAGAATAATTGAGAAACTGAGAAAGGAAAAATGAAATTGTATCATTATCACAACCAACTGTTGGATGATATGAAAGGAAATAACATACGAAAAAATAGCAACGGTTTAACGGACCTAGAGATGATTGACTATATCGAGCATGGTCAGCACAACGAGGTGTATGGCAATTGGGCCGAAGCCGCGTCAAATGATGTAAAGAAAGCACTAGTTATAAATGGGCGCGAACTCGACACCCTTATCAAAGATAAGGACTATGAAATCCGTCGTATGGTCTTGAGACATCATCCTGAAATGATTCGAAAACACATGAATGACCCGAAGTTGCAAACCGACATTATGATGGTACTTATCAATGATGAGCATATAGATGAGGATATACTTGTGCATCAAGTTAAATACTGGAAAGATAAAAATTCACCGGTGGCAAGAGCGGTTCAATGGAAGCTTGAGGCCATACGATATACACCCAACGTGCTGGAAAAGACGATGACACGCGCCGAATTGTACAAAGCGGGTTGCCCCCTTTGGGCAGACCATATGACCATTAGTGCCTTAACAAACATATAATACGACGAAAATAACAGAGTCATGACGCCAATGGAGTGGTTAGAACACTATGCACATTAGTGGGCGAAAAAAAATATAAAAGAATTGCGATATGGACTAACACGTACGGCAAATCTTAACGATATAGAAAGCGACCAGACAAGCGAGCAAGCAATGTGGTATAGAAAGGCAATGCGATGACTGAAGAAGAAAAACTAGAATGCATTAAAAACGGCCTCCACACAGAATTGTATTCCGAGTGGGCAAAGAATGGACACTATCGAATCCGTGTTGAACTGGCCATGGAAGGTTACGAACATGACCAGCTCATCGATGACCCTGAAACAACAATCCGACGAATCGTTATGTACGGTCGACCTGAATATATCGAAAAACGATTTCGCTATGAGGAACCAGAAGATATCTATGCGGTTATTCGGGGCCTAGTCGATATAGATGACGACATCCTAGAGGCCCAACTTTGCTATTGGCAAAGCATACACCACAGCAGGGCTGAAGTATTTCTGATTAAGAAACGGTTGAGACATTACGCGCCGACAGCCTTAGAAACCACGATGACACGCAGACAACTCTACAAAGCAGGTAGTCCAATGTGGGCGAGAGGTCTAGATATTTCATGCATCGAAAAAATCTGCGTCGAACTGCGCGGTGGCTTTGCTGTAGAGACTGTGTTTACTGGGGTTGGTTGAGACAAGAACAAGCACGAGTAAGATACGCCCGGTCTACACCGGGCTTAAAAATGGGCTTCGCCCACACCCATTTTCATTCGTGAAATCATCACAAAGGGGAAAAACACATGCTAGAACAAGAAATGATTAAGGATATTCGGGCAGGACGAACCAACCAACATTATTCCGAATGGGCTGTTACTGGAAGCGAAGATGTGAAGTTGGAACTTGCTAGAAACGGATACGAGCTTGACACACTCATCAACGATGACAGCCAATGGGTGCGTCTCGCGGTCATGCGTGAACGGCCCGAATATGTTCGTAAGCGTTTGACACATAGAGGCGATATCGACATTATCTGTGCAGCTATTTATGGGATGCCTCACGTCGATACAGACATTCTAGAAAGCTTGATTGACTTATGCCGAAACAGTTTAGACAACCAGTCACGATTAGAAGAACTGGAATTCAAACTAATGGTGGAACAATGCACTCCGACTTTGTTGAAGAAGACCTTGTCACGAAAAGAACTATACGAGATGGCTGATCCTTTGTGGGCTTACGGCTTGAGCCTTGAAAAGCTTGTCACGGTTCTTAGCGCACTCGAAGCCGGTGATGACATCGATAGTGCATTAGACTTCATGGACAAAGTACATAAGAACAAGGACTGGTGATACACGAAATAAAGAAGGGGGCTTGAACATGACCACCCAATCATTGTCGAAGCAAAAAGCGTCGAAATATCGACCTGAAAAACCGACGCTGCTCATTTCTATTCAGGACGGGGCTCTGCAAGAACTACCATTCAAACAACACACCAATCATATCACACGAAATCGCTATGTTGAGTGCTTGTTTTTGTACTTTGACGACGTTGATCCCGGTGCAATCCCTAGCAACCCACAGATGCCGTTTGCTTTTAGTGGGTATGACGCGAACGAGATTATCAACTTTTTAAAGCGTCATTATGCGGCGCAAGATTTCGAGGACATCATCGTTCATTGTCAGGCAGGTGTGTCTCGAAGTCATGCCGTGGCCCTTTTTATCGCAAAATATTTCGAAAAAGATGACACGGAGTACAGACGTCTGTTGCACCAAGAGACTGAAGTTTTTGGTGGTAACCAAGAGTATACAACAAACTTGTTGAGCAACTACGAGAAAAAACCGACTAGTACATATTTATATATGTACGAGCCGGTTGTACACAACAAATGTACGAACCGACAGTTCCTGACATATTAACATAGAAAGGAGGTCGTCACAAGCATGGACCCGAAAGAATTAAACACACTATACGACGGTTTGCGTAGGCATGAACACGACGCGATGGACACCTTCCTGGCAGATGTCAAAGCGGGGATTATCGACTTTTCAGATATTGAGAACATTGGGTTGCCGAAAAACGCGACTGATGCCCTTTTGTATCACGGATTGCTGCTTGATGAAATGGCAGAATCACAAGTACCGCAATATCACAGAGCACTCATTCGTTTTGGCCTCAAAACTGAGTACTATGACAAATGGAAAGATAGCGAGGATGTCGGTATCAGAATGGACTTGGCGAAACGTGGTTATTTTGTTGAGCATTACCTGGCTGATAAAAGTGACGATGTTCGTTGGTGCGCCCTGAAGCAAAAGCCAGCGCATATTCCCGATTATTTTGAGGATAGTAAACTACTCATACGCATCAATAACTATTATCGTGAACACCCGTATCCCAACTTGGATGACTATGCTGTTTTTCTTGAACTGAATCAAACCTGGGTCAAGCAAAGTCGTATGATCGCACCAGACCCACGTGTGATAGAACGAAAACGACAAGCTGGTGGGCAACCTACAACTTTAGAAATGAGCATGACAGCTCGTCAACTTTACGAAGCGGGCTCACCCTATTGGGCAAGGCACCTGAGCTTGGATGATATAGCAACGATTCAGAATGCAGAAGACCTGAATGTGGCGCCAGATACCATCGCTGCCCATCTTGAGAATTTAGTCACTGAACACAGGTCAGTAGGTTAAAGAAAGGAAAAGAAATGACCGAAGAAATCACAACCGATGAGTGTATCAAGCTCATCGAACAAGGTATTGCGACTGAACAATATGCTGAATGGGCTACAAATGGACCACTCGAAGTTAAACTAGCTCTAGTCAATAACGGATACGCGCTCGATATTCTCATTCATGATCCAAGCTCATTCATTCGAGGCAGAGTCATGCTAGCGGATCCCAGTTATGTGAAGTATCGAATGCACTATCAAGAGGATCAAAGCGCCATCAACACCGCCTTGGACGACCAAGTCACGGTGGATTTGGGAGTGATCAAATCACAAATTAAATATCGTGAAGAACAAGGATATGACAATCCCTATATGGAAGTGAAATATGACGCTTTGTCACGGAAACCAACTTTGCTCGAAGCCAATATGAGGCGTGCAGATTTGTACTTGGCGGGGAGTCCTATGTGGGCCAGGGACTTGGCATTCGTCGATGTGTGGTCAGTGTGTGAGGAATTCTCCTGTATGACACCTACTCGAGAAGAAGTGGAAACGGTTTTTTCGGAACTGATGGATGAACATGAACGAACGACAATCGGTGTTTTTCGGTGGACTTGACGTCACCAAATGAAAACTAACGGAAAAAGGACGAGCCATGAATAAACAAAAAGAACAAGAATTTGAACGCAAATTGCTTAACGGTGAAATCACGGATATCGAACCTTACTATCAGGACCGACGCTATTCGTGTGAACGCTACTACTTAGCCAAGCACGGTATCAATGTGGACCAAACCATCCGAATGGACGGTTACGAAACCATCATCCGATGCATCCGTGATGGTGTGCACAAAGACCGTTACCGCGACTGGAGAGACCATCCCAACAAAGATGTTCGCCTCGAACTAGCCATGCACGGCTATTTCCCAGAACACTATATTCATGATGACAACCCTAACATTCGTGAAGCCGTCATGGAAATCCATCTTGAGCTAGGCCTTGAACGCACCTTCGATGATAACGACCGCAACGTCTTTCGAGACCTCTTGAGTCATCAAAGACACCCAAACATCGATATCCTGCGTGAATATGTCGAAACCGTCATCCCTGACTATGAACAGGATCATTTGACCAAGGCTTTTGAGCTCAAATATCAAGCCATGACGACGGAACCAAGCCCAATTGAGGCAACCATGACGCCCGTACAATTGTACGAAATCGGAAGTCCTTTGTGGACCCTAAACTATGATGCAGACACCATTTGGAAAATTATACTGTATGCAAAATATTTCGCGAACCAAAATGAAGACCGTTATGCTGAGACCATGTTTGAATTTGTCGATGAGAAACTTTCAACCGATGGTGAGCTATACGCAACGGACATGGTTTCTATCCACCAACAAATGATCCACGAAAGAATGAGTTGACAAATGAAACCAAACGCGATATACTAACATAAGTAGATGTCATCGAAGGTGCAGAAATGTGTAACTAGATGGCCTTTTTTTTTGTATAAATGTGGGCGCTATTAGCGCCCTTTAAAGGAGAAGAACATGACTGAACGGCAAGAATATTGTGACCTAGTCGAACCTGACATCAACCTCTTAAAGACCGTGTTAGAGAATGTCGACCATAATGAATTTCATGACCATGTTACACTAGAAGCCGTTAAACAAAAATACCAGTCCCTCATTTATGAACCAACCGTCATTGAGAAGACCATGACGCCTAAACAGTTGTTCACGGCAGGTCATCCCCTCTGGGCGAAGCCATATACCATCAACGAAATCGAGTACATCCTGCGGAATATGCATGAATGTACATGTTATGAGGACCTTGAGTCTATGATATGTGCCTATAAAGAACTGATGAAGCATCTGTATCACCAAACGACAGGTTAGAAGCACGCAAAATGGACACAACGAGTTCTCGCAGTGAATAAAATATGAAAGGAAAAAATGGACTATCAAACGTTTAAGGCAGTAGTCGCCGGGAACCTCATCAACGAGCCTGAACAATTAAGGTTCAAATCGGGTTGGCTGACCGATGACCCCAACAAAGAACATTGGAAACGTTTAGCCATCGAAGGGGCCTATCCGGAAGCGATTTATGCCACAAATAGTTATCTCCTACTTAGCCTATTAATCGGGGAGGGTCACGGTAAGGAACATTACCGTGAGTGGGCGACAAACGGAAACTTTGCCGTCAAAAGTGCCTTAATCAGACATGGCTATTGCTTGGACCTGCTCGTGAGCGATTATGATGTAAATGTGGGCGTGTGTGTCGTCCAAAAAGAACCAGAGCGAATCGGACAATTACTCGCCATACACTCGTGGAAGGACATTTGTCGAGCACTTAGCATTAAGAAGACTTTGCCTTACACAATGGTCAAAACCTTTCTTGAGTATATGCCTCATGGGCCCATCGACTCTTGGTGTGCCTTGTGGGCTGAAGCGTTACAACTTAAGCTTGAAGCGTGGCAGCAAGAACAAACGAATGCATTTGAGTGTACCATGACCCGGGAGCAATTGTATTCAATCGGAAATGCGATGTGGACACAAGAACTTCGAGCCGATCGCATTGCAAACGTACTTTATGCCGAACAAATGCTGCAAAATAAAGAGCTCGTACTACCACTGTTTGATACATTGCTCACCAAAGGCAATCTGTCGACGGCCTATATGATCACAAATCAAGTGAAGCAAAAACAATTAGACGGAAAGGAATAAGATGCAGTACGAAGAATTTAAGCAAGCGGTCGAATCGGGTCAATTAACACCTCAAAATCAGCAGCACTATGACCAATACAAGTCTTTGTGGGTTGAAATGGCCATCAAAGGTGACTGTTTAGATATCCTAATGACATCACAATATATCAGAATTCTTTCGAGGTTGTTAAAATATGGACACGTTGAACACCCGGAAACTTGGATAAAGGGGACACCCGGACAGCAACGAGCACTAATCCACAACGATCTATATATTGAAGAGCTGCTCAAGGATGAAGACCCGCGAATTCGGTTGGAAATCGGATATCGCCATCGTGAATTCTTACCCGACCTACTAAAAGACGGGTCCGTACAAAACCTCATGACCCGAGACCTGTTAAACAAGGTAAAGCCAAAGACTGAATTGGTCCACATCTTACTTAACGCTCTCCCACGAGCAATTCCCAATACGTATGAAGAACTGGAAGTGAAAGCGCTTGAGCTCAAATTACAAGACCCGGAACAACCAATGACCGCTATTGAATGTACAATGGATGTACACCAACTATACAGTGTACAGTCAGAACATTGGTATCGGACCTTGACCGGTCGACAAACTGCCAACATTTTGTACGCAGAATGTCAATTACAAGACAAGGAACTAGTAGCATCAGAATTCGATCATCTGTATGACTCGGGTGATATCCTAAGCATATCAACAAAAGTGGAAAAATTAAAGCAGGAACACCGTATTGGGCTGCCATCGCAAAAACAGAAAGGAGAAGGTTGATGACAAACAAAATTGAACAACTTTTCCAAATTGAACGACTTTTAAGTGATATCCAGAATAATAAACCGGGACAAGATCTGATGGACCAATTTCTGGAGTTGGTGCGAACTGGAGAATTGCAATATAGGGATATCCCTATTAAGTGGTTACCTGACCGATACATACATGCGCTTATTCAAAATGGATTGTTTCTAGAGCAGATGGCTGAATCACGAGAAGTTGAATTGCATGCTAAATTAGTTGCGAACGGTGCCAAATCGGAATATTATGAAACATGGAAAGATTCGTACAACCCTGACCTTCGACGCGTTTTGGCGGAATATGGTTATTTTCCTGAAACGTTCATCAATGATGCGGACCCTCAAGTTCGGATGGCAGCCCTCAAACGGAATCCTCAGTATTTGCCTTATTATTTCAAGGATGAATCATTATTTGACTATATCAGTGCCTACTATGTAACGCATCAAAAACCTAACATTGAGCAGTATGAAATGTTTCTTTTGGTCAATGACCGAAAAGTAAAACAAGCAGAAATCACGTCACAGGTGAAGCTTGCCGATGTTATTCGTATTAAAAAAGCATCAGAGCGTGAAGCAACAACCATTGAACAAACCATGACGGTCACACAACTTTATGATACAGGGTCACCTCTATGGGCCAAAAATTTAACATTGGATGATATTTATGAAGTCATGTGGAAGGAATCAGCCAACAAGTCACTCGAAGGCATCCATACATTCATCCGAATGCGAATGGAACAGTCTTTAAACTGACAAATTGCAAACACACTCAATCAACCATAAAAGAACTTGCAAGCCAGCAAGTTCCAAGGAGAAAAAATATGAACGAACTTTTAAACGAATATGCCGACATGACATACAGTGAATATGAGTTGCATATACAGGGTATAGTCAATAGCATTACAAAAGGCGAGAAACAAGACCAGTACAAGGACTGGGTAAAACACCCTGACGTATCGGTACGTGAGGCTTTAGTAGTAAACGGATATGAGCTCGACACCCTCATCCATGACCCCTTGTCGAGTATTCGAATGGAAGTAGTACGCAAAGACCCAAACTACATCAAAGAGGCTCTCAATTACAAATTGAGTGCCACCGATTGGCAAACAGTCTATCAGGAATTGGTCAAACTAATAGAACCTGACCCCGATGTGCTTATTGCCTTTATGGAACTGGGTATACCCTCGAATTTGACAGAATACGAAAGCACCTATCATGTCACATTTGAAATATTTCGCTTACAAATTGAAGGGATTCGTCATGTCCAGACCACACTTGAGCGCACCATGACAACCAAACAACTCTACGGCCAAAAACATCCAAGCTGGACACGAGGTTTGAGCACCCGGGCTATCCGCCAAGTGTTTAACACGGAATCCGACTTAAATGACTACGGATTAGCCCACAAAATCAGTGACATATTTGATGACGTCATAGCGAACGGTCGTGGTTGTACGATGCAGAAAAGATGGCAACTCGTGAACGAAATCGTTAGCAGACATGGAAAGGAAAATAAATGAACAAGAAACTTAAATCAGTCAGACAAAAGAACTCGCAGTCGACGAACAAATGCGTATTGTACGCCAAATAAGGGAACATGGGTGCGAGTATGCCGAAGAACACATTGAGACATACATCACTATTCCGCAATAACCACAAGAATGAATACCTTGGAGGTTGACTTTTGATATCAGTTCTGATATAATGATAGTAGGAAGTTTTGGTACGAATTCCGTTAAGTATCAAACTCCGAACCTTTCACGTTTTAAAAGAGGTCCGTTATCGAGACCCGATAACACGGAATGGGAAATCGGAACGACGTGAGAACCGATAAGACCATAGCAGTACAGGAATGTGCTGTCGTACCCATGTATACGTGGGTGCGTGGTTCGAAAGAAATAAATGTGATGTAACGGACCATCACAAACAGTGTTGTCGTACCCACAGAGGTGCGTGGATTGAAATGCGCGCTATTACTACAACCAATTGTTGAATGATTTGGGGACGCCAAAGTGAACAATAATCGTAGAACGTATCACCGTATGGAAGCATAGAAGTGGAACAGATCATTCGATACGCAAAGCACAAACAAAAGGCTTAGGATATCCTAAGCCTTTATTTTTTTGCAGTTTTTAGTGTTCTAGTCCCTTTGTTTGTGAAAGGAAAGAAAAGTCGATATCCGATTCCACAAGTGTCGAAACACCATCCACCAGCCGAACACCCATGACAGATTGGTCCTCGTAGACAGTTGAGTTGATTACTTCGGCATCACCTGACACATAAGCACCAGCCTTAACCGTTGAATTGATGACGCGGGCATCGCCATCAATGAAGGTGCCTTCATTGACTGTTGATTTCTCAACTGTGGTGGCACCAGAGACAATCGCATCACCGTTCAAGGTGGATTCGACAACACGTGCAGAATCCGTCACCATACTAGAGTCACCGAGTGAGGAGTAGTTGACGACCGCAGTTCCAAGCACGTGAGCACCTTTAGTCAGTTTAGAGAACGCGACTTGAGCGGCGTCGTCCACACGTGATGAACCAGATAGTTGCGAACTATGTACGCGAGCGGAACCTGCGACAACCGACTGATCATCAATCACGGATTTTCCAGATACAATAGCGGCATCAGACACCGTCGCATGGCCTGTGACAACCGATTGGTCGCATACATGGGCGTTACCCATAACGACACCCTTATCCCTCACGGCAGCATTACCATATACTTGCGCGTTTCCACCAATATGGCCAAAATCAATGACAGCGGAATCTGAAATAACTGCAGAGCCGTCGATACGACTATCAAAAACCCGGGCATTGTCTTTGACAACGGCATCATCCAGCACATAGGAACCAAAGTCAATCCACGAAATACCGTCTTGTGATAGGTTCTTTTCAGAACTAACATAACCACCAAAGGTACCTTTGGGGATATCCTCGAAATCACAAGCCGCTACAATTTGATAAATCGGTTTTCCATTAATCCACTGGGCTGGGTGTGTTTCACGAAGAGTATATTTGTTTCCAGGTTCTGGTAGTTTCAGTTCATGACCATCATTGCGAGAAGTGATTTCACCAGAGCGAATGGTTTTAGAACCAGAAAGCTGAGAACCCAGTTTGACATGAGCTGTACCTGTCACGACCGCATCATCACAAATTTCAGCTACCGTGACCTTAGCCCGACCGGACACCTGAGCATTACCTGAGAGCATGGAGGTTCGTACGACAGCAAAACCACTGACGGACGCGGCATCCGACATCTGTGTATCTTTCACCGTTGCATGACCCATCACGGACGCGTGACCTGACAATTCGCCGTGGTAAACACCTTTTGATGTGTTAACATAGCTACGATCCTTCATCGTGGTATCCACACAGAAGGAATTTTGGATAGTACTATTTCCACTCAGTGTACAATTATCCAATTCTGAATCCCCATCCACAATCGCATCATCAGTGATACGGGAATCACGAACCTGCGATGTACCTATAATACGCGCATTTCCTGTCACACGTGACTCATCAAAAACACAGGCATCATCATATACCCAACAATCGCCGTCTTCTGATAGTTGCTCGATGTCCTCGATGAAGCCACCCAAATCACCTGTTTTCACATCTCTAAAATCACGAAGAGCTTCAATACGGTATAAGATGTGGTCATCGATTTCTTTTGTTTCATTCGTTAACCGATATTTGTTTGTTACATTATTTTCTGTCATATCGTTCCTTTCTTCATCTAATTATTTTCACCAAAAAGTTTACTGATTTCTACTTTTATTATATCACAAAAGAACATCACGCGGGGATTCTGAAGTTCCTCATGGTATTCAAATCTTTTTGTTCGCAGTCTTTTCACCTACGTGAAAAGACCAAATGGGGCTTCGCCCCATACCCCTATTTCTTTTCGAAATACAACAAGTCGAAAGGAAAATCACTATGAACCAAAGAGAATTCGCTGAAAAACTACGCTCTGGCAAAATCACAAACTATACTAAATACCTCAAAGGTAATAAAATTGGTTATAGTGGTTTCCGTGAAGAATTGGCACGCCAAGGTTTGTGCCTTGACAAACTCGCTAAATCACAAGAACCTGGTGTTCAACAAATCCTTATCGAAAATGGATACGCTAAAGAACAATACGAAACTTGGGCACGTGAAGGTGAGCCGGCAGTTATGCAAAAATTGGCTCAATACGGATATTGCTTGGACATTTTGTCAGAAAGCACAAATGAAAAAGTCCAATGCATGCTTATTTACACAAAAGAAGCCAAAGACAAATGGCTTGAGTGGGCAAAAACTGGCACGTACAAAGTACGCGAAGCTTTGCTACAAAATGAAGAATGCGCTGAAATTCTTGCGAATGACCCTGTTGATGAAATACGTGCAGTGGCAGTTTTGTACCACCCACAATACGTAAACTGTCTCATCGGAAAACCGGGAATCGAAACATTTATCGCCATGCAAAAAGTGCTTGTGGAACAAGCAACGCCTGAGCAAGAGGCGTACGACTACTATATGGAAAACATTGAACGCTTTGAGTTGGACTATAAGCAAGAAATCAAAGACACCGACGAAGAAGTGATCAAACGCTATCGGAAATTGAACAAAGTTTTGGCTGAAAAATATGAAGCTATGAAACTTCCGGTGACCACACTTGCATCCACAATGACATGGGAACAATTGCGCGAAGCTGGAAATCCACTTTGGATGGTCAACAAATCCGCTAAAGAAATTGCAAAATTACAAAAGAATTAGAAAGTAGGAACAAATATGAAAGAAATCAAACGATATGAAGTTGAAGGATACGAATTCACAGATGCGGAATTTGCAGCAAAAGTTGAGCCAATTTTGAAGGCTTATCCGGAGCTCGCATTTGAGGCAAATGGAAATGAGTTGCTGTTACCATTTGGTGATGACGCTAAAATTTTCATGTCGAATAGGAATGAACTAGAAATCCAAGTTGTGGATTATAATCCAAGTATGACAAGTCGCGAAGTGTTTGAACTTGCTGACCGTGGTATCCTTTGGGAAGTGTATCGCGGCGTCCAATACTTCACTCGCAAGGAACCCGTCAAGAACGACCTTGAGAACTTTGCATTTTTATATGAATTCAGCAAAACATTGACGAAATAGTAACTAGAAAGTAGGAATTCCTATGCTTACAATTTACACCGGACATCACCTCAACTCGGTGGTAACAAATATCAATCTAAATTCAGTGATAACCAATGTCAAGTTGGAAATATCATCACTGGACGCACCTGAAACAACTATTCAAAAAGCAACAGATATTTTTGAGCGGTCGAAAATTGCACCTGTCATCATTCGAACGAATGACATTCTGTTCCTTGACGCTATCAAGGTATTGGCTATGGAACAAGACCGACTAGATGACGTCACTATCGTCCACATCCATGACGATCATACTCAACACGAACTCAAATTTGACGAGAACGGAAATCTAAATAGTCCTTGTCACTACAGTTCGCCACTAGTAGAAATGAACAACCGTTTCTACAAGGTTTTGTACGAAAAACGTCGCAAGAAATAACAACGAAAGGGGATACCAAGGATGACAATCCAATCACTATCAAAGCGTGCCGCTTCTAAATACCGGCCAGAGCGTCCGACGCTCCTCATCTCCATTCAGGATGGTGACAGACAGGAATTGCCTTTTAAGCAGCGCACCAATCATGTCACGCGCAAACGCTATGTTGATTGTTTATTTTTGTATTTTGATGATATCAATCCAAGCGCCATCCCCGGACAACCAAGCATGCCTTTTGCTTTTAGTGATGTTGATGCAAAAGCTATTATCAGTTTCTTAAAACGTCATTTTGAAGCAGGCGACTTCGAGGACGTTATCGTGCATTGTCAAGCTGGCGTTTCTCGAAGTCACGCCATAGCTTTGTTTATCGCAAAATATTTTGCAAAGGATGATGCAGAATATCATCGCTTATTGCACCAGGAAAACAAAGTATACGGTGGTAACCACTATGTATTTAACAAATTAGTCGAAAATTTGGAATGAGTATGAGGTTTCTTTGAAACCTTTTTTTTTTTCGGATTTTTGACCTTTCGTATACACGAAAGGTCTGAATGGGGCTTCGCCCCATACCCCTAGACCTTTCCGAAAACAAATAGCGAGGTGAGAGAAAATGGCAAAAATTGATGCTTATGAATTCAAACGACAGTTAGAAGCTGGCAACATTATCGACCCAAGACCTTACATCACTTGGAGCGGTGCTTTCCGGGAAGTTATGGCCGCAAAAGGTCTCTGCATTGATGAAATCATTCCATATGATGATCCCCTCGTGCTTGTCACGTTGATTCGGCATAACTATGCGACAGAACACTATGAAAAATGGAAAACCCACAAGGACAAACGGGTGCGTCAAGAACTGGCTCGCCGTGGTTTCTGGCCTGAGGTCTTCATCAAAGATGAAAACAACGATGTTCGTGCCATGACGGTTGCGGTCCATCCAGAACTCATCATGCGAGTGCGAAATAGCGGAGTCGAATGGGCAAATGTGAAGTATATCGTTGAGAACGATCCAAATGTCACCGTAGAAGCTTTGGATTTCTTTTTGTCCCTTCCTCATCACGGAGGTCGTCAGTGGAAAATGAACAAGGACTTCACCAACGAAGTATATAACCTCAAACGTCGGGCCATTCAAATGCAGGCAAGTGCACTCGAAGCCACTATGAAGGTGTCTGATTTGTACAAAGTTGGAAATCCCTTGTGGGCACGAAGCCTCTCCGTTGAGCAAATTCGAAACTTGTTGTCTGCACGTAACAAAGCACAAATAGCACAAAAAGAACGGGAATTCATCAGCGATTTCGACAAGTTTCTTAGTGTAGCCGACAACAAGTGGGAAACCGAATATGCGATTGAACGCTTAATCGGAATTCGCGTTTAAGAAACCATTCAGAGGTCCGACTACTCGGACCTCAATGAATGGGGCTTTGCCCCATACCCCGACTTCTTTCTGAAAACAAATCAATGAGGTGAGAGAAATGGCAAAGCTACAATATAAAGAATTCAAGCACAAAGTCGAAAATGGGACCATTACAGACCTGAAACCTTATATTTCCTACAGTGGGGCTTTCCGAGTCCTCATCGCGTCCAAAGGGCAACACATCAATGAACTGCTCGCGTATCAAGAACCCGATGTGATGGTTGAACTAATCAACAACGGATATGCAAGCGAGCACTATGAAGAATGGAAAAGTCACAAGGACAAACGGGTCCGCGAAGCGCTAGCTCAACAAGGTTTCTGGCCTGAAGTGTTCATCGAAGACGAAAATCGAGATGTTCGTGCTGGAGTTATTTTAGCACACCCAGAAATGATGAGACGGGCTCAAGAAAGTAATTCTGAATGGTATGCAGTTCAAACACTTGTAGAAGACAATCCTAACGCTACACGTAAAGATATTGACTTCTTTTTGTCCTTGAAACCACACGAACGTGACTATGGTCATATGAAAAAGATGTGGTCAACGCCAGATGCACACTCTGAAGAGTTGATGGTCAACATTTTGCTTGAGGCATATCGACAAAAACTGAATGGTTTTGACTGTTCAACGACGTTGATTGAACGAACCATGACAACGAAAGACCTTTATCAAATAGGTCATCCAGCTTGGACCCGCAACGTGTCACTCACGCAAATCATCAACCTGTTACAATATCGAGATGAATCCGAACAAGCAAAAAGCCTGGAGCAATTTGAGCAACACTTCGATGAGTTGCTTGATGCATCGCATGATTATTGGGAAGGATATGATGTCCTATGCAATATTGGCGCAGCAGCGCCATTTTAAATAGCAGTTTCAATGGAAGGAAAAAGGAAACGAACATGACAGAATTAACACACGTAGAACTATATAACCAAATTGCACAAGGTATTATCACTGATTTAAAACCTTATATCGACAAGGGCGAAGAATATCGCTCGGTCATTGCAACCACTGGCCAATACGTCGATGAATTAGTAGCCTATGGTGAAGTCAACATCATCACAACACTTATTCAGCAAGGATATGCACGTGAATATTACGAACTGTGGAAAAACCACGAAAATGCCCGTGTTCGTCGTGCACTTGCAGCCAAAGGTTTGTACCCAAAAGATTATATCTATGACACAGATGACTTGGTTCGGTCACACGTCCTAGGCACACATCCTGAATACATCACACCCGGTTGTGACAAAAGCCCCGCTGAATGGATGACGATGAAAAATGTGCTGGAAGCCCTTCCAACCATTGCCCTCGGGCAATTGGACATGTTGTTAGACGCAAGCAAACAACCCGGACGTGAAGGTGATTTGGCGAGTCAAGATGTGTATGACCTCAAACGTGGAAGTTTGATTGTCAAGCCAACGACCATTGAGCGCACCATGCTTCCAAGTGAGCTCTACAAAATGGGAAATCCACTTTGGGCACGAAATGCTTCTATCAAGCAAATTGCGAACATGAAGTTGTATGAAAGTGAAGCTCGCCACGAAGGCAACTTTGAGCTGTTTTTGGAACAGTTTGACAAACTATTGTCTGTCGCCAACGACTATATGCGCGGTGTGAATATCATGCGAACTAGTGGTGCCGGCATGCCATTCTAAGAAAGGAAATGATTATGGAAAAACCAACATTCCCCGTTGTCGCCTGTGTACTACTGGAAGACTTGTCCTACGCACGGCGAAAAGGTGACATTTTGTATATGGACGTCGCAAGTTATGAGGTTGACTACAAGCCTTATGTACGCCATATCGATGCATCAGAATTACAAACCTTGCTTGAACAAGGTGCCTATGAATTTGTGCTTACAAAAGGTAATGAACGAAAATATGTTATTCAACCGGAATTAAAAGACATTGCTCGGTGGATCTTCAGTATCCCATGCGAACGGTTGGACGAATTTGACTACCAATGGTATTAGTATAATATATATGCAGTGGTCAAATCCTCACGACTATAGCGAACGGCTACCCGTTCGCACCAAATGGGTCTTCGCCCCATACCCCAATTTCTTTTTGAAAATCAATTTTTACGAGGTGACAATCATGGATATCAAATCGGTTCTTGTCGATATGGTCTTCGGAGACGTTGAAAACAAACCAATCCCAATGCCGGAGCGAAAACATATTGATCCTACCGTCTTAAACGATGTGCGAGCTCGACTTGCAACAGAACCGCAAGAAGCCTTCGTCAACGTGTATGTGAATGGAGACCTTGCATATCGTATCTATCGTATTGCCGAAGTCGGTCGATATGTCACAGTGGACCCAGAGAAACCAACAGTGCGAGACGATGACCGTGGGCGAGGATTTGGCGACGTAGAAGGCGCAATCATCTCTGAAGGTCACGGACGTGCGCGCGTTTATTCACGCGATGAACACGAAATCAAATTGTTGGATGGGAATTTGCTTCGCAATCCATATTTTAAAGTGACCTATTAGATTTCTAGCAATTTGTACATTTTGTTGTCAACGACATCACTCATGCTATAATTGAGCAGAATCAGCTCATTAAAAAATCCGTAAAGACGTCGCTTGGTAGCGTATCTACCACAAACATCAACACGTCGAGTGTCGATATTGATTGTGTGGGGCGGGCACAATCACACGGACCTTTAGCTCAGTTGGTCAGAGTACCCGGCTCATAACCGGGCGGTCGTCGGTTCGAACCCGACAAGGTCCATATAGTTTTAAGATTGCTTTAAAACCCACAATTAAAGTGGTAGCATAACAAACAGGAAGGTGACAAAAATGACAGTAAACGAATTGAAAGCCATCATCAAATTGGGCTATAAGGATCGCATCATCATTACCAAAGATGGTGAACGAGTTGAATGTGAAGGTACAGAAATCGTGAAAGCTTTACAATCCACCGGTGATTGGGACGGCTACGTGCAACACGAAATTCGAATTTGAGGTGATGATATGCGTATCAAAGAATTTGCCAACAAACTGGACACAGGTCAAATCACAGATTGTTCGCCATTTCTTGAGAAAATATGTTCTGAACATTTTCGAGCAGAGATGGTCAAACGAGGTATTCTGGTGCACGAAGCCTTGGCCTATAACGAAGAGTTACCGATTGTAGAAGCCATTCGTGCCGGCTTAATGGAGGAACGCTACGAACAGTGGTCTACGCATAATATGCACAGAGTTCGAAAAGAACTCGCCAAGCGTGGATACTTTCCTGAAGTTTTCATTCACGACGAAGACCCATATGTGCGCAGTGCCGTATTCTTCGCACATCCTCAGTTAGCTGAAGAACTACTCACGGACGCCCTCACCTATTTACGCACGTGGGAAACCATTAAGTTCTCAAGACAGATATCGGCGGAGGCATTCAAGGCCTTTTTAGATGCACCGATACATCCGAATGTAGACAACGTTTACCTTTCCTATGTCCGCCGTAAATACGAAGCTATGACAGCAACGCCAACATCACTTGAAGCGACCATGAGCTTCAAACAGTTGTTCTCAGCTGACAACCCTCTGTGGACAAAGGACCTCACAGTCGCTGAACAAATACGCATTGCACGCCGAATAAGGGACTATGGTCGAGAGCACATCGAAGAACACCTTGAGGCATACATTGATATTCCAGGATAACTATCCAAAAGTCAGAAAGGAAAAAACTTATGAAAAAATTTAAACAACTTGCACTTATCGCCCTTGTCACAGTTCCTGTGCTTACCGCATGTGGGAACAAAGATATTCTAGGGACCACCTATACCTTCGATTATGCAACAGTGAAGCTACCTGATGGAACACTGATTGACGGTAAAGTTGAGGCCTGGGCTCGTGAGGAACGAGCTGACACCATCCGCGTCACATTCGAAGGCGGTAAGGGTGAATACCTAACCCATGCATCTAATGTTGTGTTATACAATAAATAAGACACGTGACGGAGGTCCGCTTTGCGGACCTTCCGACGCTTATTTAGAATGATTCTAATTATTTTTTTTTTCGGATTTTTGACCTTTCGTCTACACGAAAGGTCTGAATGGGGCCTTGCCCCACGCCCCCATTTCCTTACGAAATAATCAAAGTGAGGTACGAAATATGGGTAAACTAGAGAACTTTATTAAAGCCTTGAACCAAGGGCGCATCACGGATTACACTAGCTACATTGAAGGCAGTCCTACGTCATTTCGTGAAGCTATGGCTGAGCGAGGAATCGAAGTCGATGCTTTGGTTGCAAAAAATGAACCAGCTGTCATCAACATGTTGATTGCAAAAGGCTACGCCAGTGAACATTATGAAACTTGGAAAACACATAAGGATGCTCGTGTTCGTAGTGCACTTGCTAGCAAAGGCTATTGGCCTGATTTCTTTATCAATGATAAAAGCCCTAAAGTTCGAAAATCGGTAGCGCGAGCCCATCACGAATATATTCCACAAATTCTGAACCGCACGTCATCTGAATGGCACTGTGCGCTCCACCTTATTGAGGATGACTTAGATATGGACCTCAACACTATTAAGCTTTTTTTGAACACAAAAGAAAGCAAGGATAAATATCACCGTCCGGACACGCGCGTCGTTCGCTTGCGTTATGAGGCTGCTACGAAAACGGCGACACCTCTTGAAGCAACCATGGCGCCATATGATTTACTCACCTTGAATAACCCATTGTGGGTCAAAGGTGCACGAAGCGATGTTGCACATAAAATTATCGATGGTTATGAATTAGCCCAACAAAACAACCAAATGGATCTATTCGCGTCAACATTCGGTGAACTTTATAGTGCGCGTGATTGGTCGGAATACAATCGAATTGCTAACCGAGTTGGGCTCAAGTCTTATTGGCGGCAGATTCAGGACTTTCGCGCACGTGAAAGAACCTAAATGGGGCTTTACCCAACCCCAATTCCTCTGAGGAAAAATTAGAAAGGAAGTGAGCACATGTATATGACGATGGATATGACTATGGATGAGTTCGAAGACCGCTTAGACCAAGGCCTTATTACCGATTTTGAACCGTATTTGAAACGGAATGTGAAGACAGCTGTCCGCCGCAAGTTAGCCGAACGCGGGCTTTGCGTGGAACAACTTGCTAAAATGGAAGAAGTTTCTGTCGTGTGTGCCCTCATTCGGAAAGGCTACGCGCAGGAGTACTACGAACGCTGGTCCAAACACACCTCACCAGATATACGACAAGTGTTGGCACGAGCAGGATATTTCCCAGAAAAGTTTTTGCGTGACCGCAGTAAATTAGTGCGAGCCGCTGTACTCAAGAAGCACCCGGAATATGCTTTTCAGCTGCTCAATTATACAAACTTCGAGTTTCGAGTGGCTGAAGAAGCTATTCGACGTATGCCAAACCTCACACGTGAACAACTCGAAATGCTTATACGCGCAGCTGGTGATGAAGGCAAAGAGATGACGGAGTACTATCGTTTAAAATTGGCTAGTGTCAGCACGATGCCAACAACACTCGAAGCTACCATGTCAGCAAAAGACCTTCACAAGATAGGCAACGTGTTGTGGATGCGAGCACTGAGTGTGCACCAGATCAAATTATATGACGAAGTCATGCATCAGTTGATAACACCCAACAAAATGGATGCCTTTTACGCAGCTTTTGATGACTTGGCATCGGCGGACGCGCTTTGGGAATGTCATCAAATTATTGACCGATACACATAGACAAGGAAAGAACATGGAAAAAATCGATGACCTGTATAAATTAAACTGCATCATTATTGGTGAGGAACAAGAGAACTACGACGCATGGTTAGCAGATGCATCCACTATAGTAAAATGTAGTTTTGCTGAACACGGGTACTATCCCGAGCGTTTGATACACGATGAAAGTTTTGACGTGCGCAAGGCCATTATTCAATATTCGAGTGATTATTGTGCAAAATACGCCCGTTACGTGTTGGATGATGAGTTAAATAATAACCAATATTGGGGTATTTTTAACTTGTGCATGCGGTGTCCGGGGCTCGATGAAGAAACTTTAACGAAGTTGCTAGAAAAACAAAACGGCGATAAACCATTTGTGCAAGATATCGGTAACTTCTATGGAAACGGGTTCGATGCCAAATATGCAGGATACCGACACCGAATGACCGCGCTTGACAAAACAATGACAGTCTATCAGCTCTATCAAACAGGTAGTCCCGCGTGGGTCAAAAATTTTTCTGTCGACACTATTTGTAACGTTCAACATGCAGAATCGGCTTTACAGAATATGGTAGGCATTAACCAGGTACCATTTGAGTTGTTCGACGACATTGCAATCAAACCAAAAAATGCCATGGAATTCACACGATGTGTCGAGCACGTAAATGACTATGCAAGGAAGCTACAAATCTTTAGATGTGTCCAAGCGTGACCACGGATTTTAATACATTGAGGAAATATTATGGAACAAACACTAAAAGAACCAACGGTCGTACATAAGAGCGCATGCTGGGATAAGCCGAAACCAATAAGTGAAACGGAAATGATTGGTCACATTATGGAGGGTCGCCACGAAGAATTGTATTCATGGTGGGCAAAGACAGGTTCAGTAACCGTTCGGCGGAAATTAGCCACATTAGGATACGAACTCGATACACTCATCAAAGATAGTAACGCAGGTGTGAGACACAATGCCATGTTAGGTCGAATGGAATACATTAGAAAAGGTATACCTTATGTCGAAAGTGTACACGAACTTTACAACGTGGTTTATAGTGAGCCCTACGTGGATGCAGATATATTGGAACATATCTTGGACGGCTTATTAGAAAGCGCTTCGGGCTTACGACCTGAAGAGCTTCGAATCGAAGCAGTTCGTACAAAATTATTAGCCACTAAACACACACCAACCCTGATGGAAACAACGATGACTAGCGAAGCCTTATACGAATCAGGTAGCCCACTATGGGCCAAAGGGATGGGCGTAGGAAATATTTGGGACATTCAACGAAGTATGAGTGATGGTCTCAGCTTTGAGGAAGCGAGAGGACTCTGTGTCATGTGATGCGGGTGGCAAACAACCAAAGGAAAGGTGGGGAAACAACCAAAGGAAAGGTGGGAAACAATGACCAAAACATATGCCTATGCAGACCGTAATTATGCAAACCGTATGTCACTGGGTGACAAATGCGCCAAGCGTATCGAGCAAGGATTGGATTTGGAACACTATGCGGAATGGGCCAAGGAAGGAACCTGGGCAGTAAAAATGGCCCTACTTGAACGTGGCTATGCTTTTGATATTCTCATTCACGACGATGCGCAAACTATCAGACGACAGGTGATGGAGAAAGACCCGTCCTACATAAAGTACAACAATTATTCCGAAGATATGGACATGATAAACAATATCTTAGATGACCTGATTGATATAGAACCTGAGGTTATTGAGGATCAAATAGCCTATTACGAAAGGACGAAGTCCATCAACACCCACTACTTACGAGTCAAACTCGGAGCCTCGTCCCAAGAACCGACACTAATCGAACGGACGATGAGCCCTGTCGACCTATGTATCTTGGGCAATCCATTATGGTCTAAAGACCTGACTTTTTATGAAACGTGGTCAATCTGTCAGGAACTAAAAGAACTTGAACAGGCCGACCTCACACAAGAAGCGGTAGAGATGATATTTCAAATGTGTCGAATCGAGGAACGTGATAAAGTGTAAGAAATGAACATCAAGTGGAAAACCAAGGCACTGGTGAAAACATGGGTACGAGGTGAAGTATCTCACCTGGGTCGTTGTCGCTAGAATGATCATCACTATACAAATCAAGTGGAGAGGACTCAGTCCACATACGTGGACTGAGTTAAATGGGGCCTTGCCCCATACCCCGATTTCTTTCTGAAATCATATCGAAACGTCAAAGGGGGAACGTTCATGAAAAAACGGTTGACTGAATTAAAGGAAGAACTGAAGGCAGGACTTCCAATCGATGTAGATTACTACGTCAAAACTGGAACAAACGAAATTCATGCGGAATTAATTCGTAACGGATTAGGTATTGAGCAGTTCTCAACCACCGACGGAGTCGAACCCATCATTGAGCTTATCCGAAGAGGATACGCGAAAGAGCGATATGAGACCTTGAAAGAACACACAGATTCACGCGTGCGCATTGCTCTTGCTGAAGAAGGGCTCTACCCTGAGATCTTCGCAAATGACAAGCATGACGGTGTCCGTGGGACGGTAGCTGTTGCACATCCAGAATACTTCGAACAAATCATTCCAAACGCGAACACAAAAGCATTGGTAGTTGTTGCGCGCAGCTTCTACAAACAGCGTTATATCAACGCTGAACATCTCAGAATCTATTTGGAACGAATCAAATGTTTCCCACGAGGTTTGGGATTGTCATCTGGATTCATTGAAGCGCTACAACTCAAATACGAAGCAGCTATGGCACCGGCGCCACTCCTTGTCAAAACCATGGATGAGTTAAGTTTGTACAAACTCGGGGATGTACATTGGGTCAGCAACCTAACACCAGAAATGGTAAAAGATATCTTGTACCTAAGCCGCAGCAAGCTATATTTCACTGATAAAGAGCAGTTTCTTCGCACCTGGGAAACCATGGGTACTGATGCGTTTTGGAACCGATATGGAAAACTGTAGACAAAATAAAGGGGGAAAAAGCATATGTTAACAGCACAAGAAGCTAGAAAGCAGAGTGAAAAGAATTCAGACGCAAAGATCCAATCGGAACTCAAGAAAATTAGTGAGTTGATTGATGACGCTGTTGAAAAAGGCAACCGATACATCATGGTAGAACAAATGATTGAGTCACAAGACGATGTGGAACGAAACAAGAGCATCATGAGAGCCTTGATGCGCAAAGGTTATACCGTGCGCTATAACGAGTGGCATCAATTCCTGACCATTCGCATCGATTGGTAAGTCGTCCAAACTCACGGTATGTAAATATCGTAGCTAAAAACAATCAGGTAGAAATGTTTAAATAAGTGGAATCAACTATGGAAAACAGGAAAATACTGGACTATCAGGAATTTAAAAAGCATGTAGATAACGGCACCATCGCCGACCTTTCCTACAATGAATACGAAGCGTACATAACCTTCATCGAAGCACGGGAGCATTCTACAAGCTTGGTTGAGAAAACGATGACCCCGTATGAACTCTATAAATTAGGAAGCCCCGCATGGGCAAATGGGTTGTCAATCGAACAAATAAGCAATATGATGGATTATCGTCAACATGCTGAAAGCAAAAATGCCGTAGACAAGTTTGACCAACATTTCGACCAAATCATTGCGCACTCACACTACTTCTTGGCGGGTATCACATTCCTAGAGTCGATTGGTCTTTAACATATGCAGAACCAAGACCTTCCGAATACTCGGAAGGTCAAAAATGGGGCTTTGCCCCATACCCCAATTTCTTTTTGAAATAATAAAACTTCGGGGGTAATCACATGTATCAAGAATTAATTGCAACAACAACATTGGGTTCATTGGTGGGAATTGGTGAACGCTTCCACAAAGCAACACCCGCAAAACCAGGGAACTACAACGTTTACAAAGTTCTCCGCGAAGAGGATGATTACGAATGTGCAATTTTGTTTGTTCACGAGTCAGAAACTCAAGACGTCGACCAACTCTTGTCAACCATGGACGTTACAGACGTACTTGGTGTCGATGGTGGAACTTATGGTATCCTCAACATGAAGGATGAGAATGACACCTGGAACTCAGACCGTTTCGATGAATGGTGGGAATACTTAAACGCTGAAGAACAACTACCAGGTGGCTACGTTATTGGTACCAACTATGGTGACGGTTGTTTCACTTTGTATATGAATAACGAGCACTCAGCCTTTCTATTAGATGATGAGGACCTTTATTTCTTGGACCTCTTGTCCGATTGTGACGCCTATGACAACGAAGAAGGCTATGGCTATGAGTTTGAGCCGTATATCAGAGTCGAATATGGCAACAAGAAAACAGAGGCCGAGCTTCCAGTCGATAAGCGTAAAATCGATGTCATTGTCGAAATTGTGAAAGAACTAACCCAAAACTAACCAGACTCGGCTATTGCCGAGTCTTTTTTTTCGTATTTTTGCCCTTTCGTATACACGAAAGGCCCAAATGGGGCTTCGCCCCACACCCCAATTTCTTTTTGAAAACAAACAGACAGCGAGGGACAAACATGAGTAAACTAGATAACTTTATTAAAGCATTGGACAACGGAACAATTACGGACTTTACAAACCATCTGGAAAAAAGTCCTGTGTCATTTCGCGAAGTGATGGCAGAGCGAGGAATCGAAGTTGACGCCTTGGTTGAAAAGGGTGAACCAACAGTTATTGAAATGTTAATCTCCAAGGGTTATGCCAAAGAGCGCTACCATGCATGGAAAACACATAGTGATGCTCGTGTACGTAGTGCGCTCGCCCTCAAAGGTTACTGGCCTGATTTCTTTATCAATGATAAAAAGCCTAATGTTCGTGAATCAGTAGCACGCGCCTACCATGAGTATATTCCTCAAATTCTCAATCGTACAGAGTCTGAGTGGTATTGTGCCCTTCATTTAATTGAAAACAATTTAGATATGCCACTTTCCATCCTGAAGGTCTTTTTGGATGTCAAAGAAAGCAAATTGCCACGCTATGGTACGGATACCCGGTCTGTTCGCCTTCGATATGAGGCTGGAGTGAAAAAGGCAACTCTTCTTGAATCGACCATGTCGCCATACGATTTGTTTGTCATGGACAACCCTTTGTGGGTTAACGGTGTGCCAAGTGATGTCATTAGTAAAATCCTTGACGGATACAAACTGGCCCAAAAGAATGACCAAGTAGAGTTGTTTAAAGCAGTCTTCGGTAAACTTTACCACGCACGTGACTGGGTCGAGTACAACCGAATTTCAAATGAGGCAGGCCTTACACCGTATTAATCACGGAGGCGTGAACCACAATTTATGCAACAACGAAAGTTGTTGCGTTTTTCTTTTCTTTTTGAAAATCAATTAATTACGAAGGAATAGACATCATGGACAAAGAACTCGAAAAACGTTACCAAAAAGCCCGTAAATATGCGATTGTAGCCATCGAGCTTGTAAGAGAAGGTCTTTTTCTTGATGAATTCATGACAGATAAACGGGCAAGTGTCCGCGCAGCTGTTGTGGAATACCATCCAAACCTTCGTAAAATCATGTTGACAAGTAATGTATCACCCGTTGTCTGGCGGAAATACTACAACTTGTTGTATACGGACACTCATCCAGACAAAGACCTACTCATACGCTTTTTGTGTATTGAAAAACCACAAGCAGTCGCCGATGTCAGTGAATATAACCTTAGCAGATTGCAATTGAAGCTTGATGCCATGAATGAGGAAGTGCCTGTGATGACACGCACCATGACTTGCGGTCAATTGTATCAAGCAGGTTATGACGCTTGGGCAAACGGTTTATCAGCTGGTGACCTTGAAAGCATTGGTGTCTTTGAATATCATCTGGGTAATTTGAAAAGCGAATTGCCATACATCCTTGACACCATCATCTATAAATATCGGTTGGCATGGGGCGAAAGCAAAGCTTTTGTACAACAATATAAAAACTTACGTGTGGCTGGTCACGATATCAACGAAGCTTTAGAATTAGCACAAAACTAGAAAGGGACATGACATGAACAATCGACAAGAACAAGAAGCGCGTATTTTGCAGTTGCTTGAGCACACACCCGAATCAACCACGTGGATCCAACCGTCATCCATGGACCAAGACCGGTTAAACAACTATGAACGGACTATTTGGAGAAATATCAAAAATGCGTCCATCATCGAAGTTGGAAAACTGGACACCATGTACGGAGTTAAAGCCTTTCGTATTGTGGCAACACTACCACAAACGGTCAGTTTGGAAGCCTTGGACGAATTTCGCGAAAATGGAATGGTTGTGCGGTTTACCCATCCATCTATCGATATTGAGGCAATCGAAAGTTATATGGATGACCGTATGACTCGTCAGCCTATGGTTACTATGTCGAACATTAACTTTGAGCCGACTGAAGGTTTGTTCTGACACAACCTAATTCCGAGGTCCGAATACTCGGACCTCAATGAATGGGGCTTCGCCCCACACCCCAATTTCTTTTTGAAAACAAAATAAAAAAGGAGTGTCCACACATGATGGCCCTATTAACCACTATTTTGATGAAACTTGTATTGCCGATGGTTATCGTATTCTTGGCATGGGTGTTGCCACTCATGTTAATGTTAGGTACAAAGAAATAAGTAAAACTTTTAAATAAATTTATCGGAGGAAAAGTCATGATTGAAGCAATGATGAGTGTATTTGTATTTTTGGTGTTGCCAGTTGCATTTTTGGTGAGCCTTGGAAAAGGCCACACTGAAACTATCGAAGGTGTTCCACCATATCCAAAAAATAAATAAGCTCAGTCACTAAACGGAAGTGATTTATTCACTACGGACAACGTCAAGGAAAAGACGTTAAAACCACAAGGCTATCGATATGGATATGGACGCATCGCAAGATGAACTGTATCGAAAGTTTTCGAAGTAAATTTTCATCTCATCGTCATATCACCTCTGGATTTGGGGATCCAAGTGATATCAACAGAACGTGGACCACCCGGGACACACGCAAGCTCAGCGGGGGTTCGAATCCCTCCTGAGCATTTGGGAAGTAGCTCTTCCCTTTTTGGTACGAATGGATTGCTGTCTGTAGGAATGGTAGACAGGTCTGGGTACTCAGTTAGCACTGACATGGGTTCGATTCCCATCTTGCGGGTTCGAATCCCGTCATTCGTATAGAACAAATTAAGGTTTTAAGACTTGACTTTTGATATCAGCTATGATATACTATGTATAAGAGGTAAATAAACGGAAGGTGTTCACATAGGTATAACCTAAAGTTTAATACAACCTCTGTCAAACTTGGACCTTTCACGTTTAAACCGAGGTCCTGTTATCGACTTTCGATAACAACGTGGGATATTTGGAAGGCGTGAGAACCATTGAGGCCACAAGCGGGGCGATGTGCTCTGTCGTACCCCACACGGGTGCGTGGATTGAAATCGGGTGAATCGTAAAGAACATCCTGAAATGCGCTATACGATTACAAATGCAACTGGGGCGTAAATAAATGCGATGAACGTTATTATCACGTATGGGCCGAAAGCGAATACGAAGCTCGTGAACTTGCACAAAAACCTACGCCCACGAACATCACATCACCTATGAATGGGTCGTTTGTAAATGATTAGAATGGAGAACGATATGGAGTACACAGAAGACCGTGAACTAGTAGCCGAACTACTCCGTAAAACAACTCGAGTACAATTGGGTGAAGCTATTTTCGATAACTTTAACGAAGTACGACTGTTTAAAGTGGTCTATGAAATCCTTGAGCCGATTGGAATCAACAAGCTTGATGAACTAAAAGCATCTATGGGGCTACAAGCTCACCTTATCACGTACGATATCGAATCTACTATGTTGGAAGAAACTGGTCTTGAACCAACATGTACACATACGATTTATTGATGTGTGTCAAAGGTTTCATTTGAAACCTTTCTTTTTTTTTCGTATTTTGACCTTTCGTATACACGAAAGGCCTAAATGGGGCTTTGCCCCACACCCCGATTTCTTTTTGAAAACAAAAATAGGAGGCCCGCATGGATAAATTAGCAAAAACAAACGCTCAGGTTGCTATCGAGCGCATCAAAGAAGGTTTATATTTGGATGAGTTTGCAAAAGACAAGCGTGCCACGGTTCGCGCGGCCGTTGTCAAATACCATCCCCGGTATCGAAAAACTGTATTTGAAAAAGGTGTAACACCGGTTGTGTGGCAAGCATTTTATGACGCCTACCGTTTTGAGGCCGAGCCAGATGTTACAATGCTAAAGCGATTTTTATCTGTGAAAAAGCCCGCCCAGGTTAACGTATACGAAGAAGATGTCAACAAACTTCGGTATAAATTAAAGGCCATGACGGAAACAACCACTACCATGACCGCCACCATGACACGCGAGCAATTGTATCAAGCAGGAAGTGCGCTTTGGGCACGTGATTTGACGGCCAAACAATTGGAAATCGTCGACACCATGCGGTATTGGTTGAGAGAGGCGAAACTGACATCTGAATTACCTTACTTATTGGATAAGGCATATGCCCAAACCAACTTCGATTTTAGCCAAGCGGCCATTTTAACTGATGACTATATCGCATGCCGTGAGGCTGGAGACAGCATTGAGGATGCTGTCGCAAGTTTATAGCAATTAAACGCTCAGAAAAGTCTGGGCAACAAAACGCGCAAATCAACGCGTAGAAGCGAGGTCACTCGCTTTTTAGGAGAAAGAAGAGGTAGAAACATGGCAAACATCAAATGGATTGGAACGCAAGAACTTGGAAAGGACATGGACGTGCTCCTCACAAAGTATGAAACTATCTTTATCGAATGTGAGTTCCACGTTGTATTAATGCGAGCTATTCAAGCACTTAAAGAACTCAAACCAAACTACCGGACAAATTTGTTTGAAGAAGCTGATTGGCTCCACTGGGACTACGACAACCCAAACAATTTGAACTATATCAAGGATGAGATGATGCGTGAGCCAAATGAGCGCGTGTATCTCGAAATCCATCCAAACGATGGAACCTATACCATTTGCAATCGCTGGACGGTCAATCGTGCGCGTGAGAAAGATAACGGAACTGTCATGTTGGCAACCACACTAGCCTATGCGAAAGAATGAGGAAACAAACATGGAAACACAAATTTTTGATTTATCAAAACCACTAGCCTTGCGATATGACAAGGTTGCTTATTTGGTGGATGCTAAAAATGTTGAATTGTATCGTCAATATATCGAGAAATATTGTGGCAACCTGGAATTAGAATGGTATGAAGAAGCGGTCATGTCCGAAATACATGAACGTGAATTCATTCTATATTTTGTCGAACAGGGATTTGTAGAAGACGGTAATCATCCGGGCACTGAAGCCTATAGAGACCATTATACAATTTATTACCTAACTGACACAAAAGAATGAGAGGGGAAAACGTTTAACACGGAATAACAAAATAGAACTCGATAACATCGAGTTCGAAAGGAGAGGAAGAACTATGGACAAATTTACACAACTACATGACAAACTAAGTGAAATCGGATATGAAGCCAGCAATGAAGATTGCATGGAACTCGAATTGAACGGAGGGAATGGTTTTGTGACCTTCATGACGAAGGACCTCATCACCGTGCGCCTGCCGTTTGACGACTGGAAATTGAATATGAACTATATCGGTAACAGTCTGTCTTTTCGGCGCCGTTTCGAAATCAAATCACCAACGGTTCAGTTTGACCACTTGGAAGTGGAAGGCGCAGAACGTGAATTTACTATCAAATTAGACCTTATCACATTGCCTGGTCATTTAATGGATAACCTAAAATTGGCCATTCAATACTTGGCACCCATCACAGTAGAAAGCATTATCTAGAAATTATGGAAGTTTATAGTATCACATACAAATATCTAACCGATGACTCGCGTGGCCGTCGCACCCGTGAGCAGTTCATTCAGAGCCGAGGACAAGAAATGTCTGTTCCACTCATCTTTGGAAGCCGTGAAGCGGCCCACAATTATATCATTAACAATTGTGAAGCTACATCAGTGGACGGAGATGTCTTCGAGCGTGCGGACGTACGCTACACCATTGTAGCGGTGCCCGTCCTCTAGAAAGGGAAATATGAAACTAAAAGAATTAATGCCGCTTGTCGGCACAGATGAGGTAATGGTTCTTATCCCTCAAGATACCGTAGCAGGTGAACCTGCTCTCGCCAACTATTTGGAAGATGAAGGCGGATTGGAACGAATCGATACAGCCTCTGAGCTTGGAATCTTGCTCCGCCCATATCACGAACACATCATCGCCAATTTGACACCTGAGTCGGTCAGCTATGACTACCGAGGCCTTCGGTTGTTCGCGAACAAAGAAGCACGCGCCGCAATGCTCGAGATGGAAGTTGAAAGCATTTTGACGCACCTTGCGGAATACGAGCGGGACATGCTTTGCATCGTCGTGAAATAGAAAGGGGAAAAAACATGACGCTGAGACAAAACAAAGTAGCTATTCGTCTGGGAAACTTTGTGTTCCGTGGAGACGATTTTGGCATCGTCATTAAACGGGATGAAACCATTGTTGGGGACGTGTGGACGTTCCTCAGTCTATCGAGTGGAGACATCGTGATGCTCCGCGAACATCAATTGACGCCTTACACGCGCCGTAAAAATGGAACGGTTCCTGCTGAGAACATGTCTGACAAACAGCGTCGGGCGATTGGTTTAATCGAGAACAGTCTACAAATTCACTTTAACGGAAGAACCATGGGAGACGTGTCGGCCTTCATCGGCCTCTTTAAACCACAATCGCTGGAACAAGCCCGGAAGGACTCATATGATCCATATATGGGCTTGGATGGATTCGATGTCTTTCACCGCTAATTATGGAACCTTCGGGTTCCTTTTTTTTTTGCCGGTTTTTTAATCATCCAATTTCCGGGAGAGCTGATTGAGTTGGTTGATGACGGCCATTTGGGAGTTGAGGACCTGATTGAGGCGGTCAGCCACGAGGTCGGCATTTTGGTAGGTTCCGTCGCTTCGGTCGATGAAATCTTGGAGGGCGTGGACGACCAGGTCGTTCATGGAGATGCCCTTGTCCTTGGCGATGTCTTGGATCCGTCGTTTCATACGGCTAGTGATGGAGATGTTGAGCTTTTGTTTAGGGGTTGCTAGTTTTGGCATGTGTTTCCTTTCATTCGGGGGTATTAGGAGTTACCGTGTATAGTCCGGTGAAATCCGGTAAAGTTCGGTGACTTTTGGAACCATCAGGTGGTAGGTGGGTGAGTTAGGTAATTTTTTTACTGTTTGTGTGATTTTCGGAAATATTGTAAGGTTTGCGGGAACTTTGACGGCGCAAACTCGGCAGGATTCGGAGACGACCCATACGGGCCGTACACCTCATCCACCTTCGTTTGCGCCCGCGCAAGCGCGGAGTCCACTTCGTGGACTTTTGGCCCCATACGGGGCCTGAGCGAGCATTCCAGCACCTCATGAGCCACAAACCTTACGGTTTTGCCTCATTTCGTCGCTGTCAACTCGCAGGAGGAGAGGTATGGGCGGGGTTGTGGGATTGTGTATGGTGGGTGTATGGTTGGTGTATGGGGTATGGGGTGTGGAGCTGGGCGTGCGGGTAATGATTGGGGTGTAGTGTACCCAATAACCAGCTTCGACAACTTTTGGGAGAAGGTGTGCGTGCGTGGAACAGGTGTGGCCAATAACCAGCTTCGACAAACTTTTGGGATAAGGTGTGGCCCACAATCAGCTTCGACAAACTTTTGGGAGAAGGCGTACCCAATAACCAGCTTCGACAAACTTTTGGGAGAAGGTGTGGCCCACAATCAGCTTCGACAACTTTTGGGAGAAGGTGTGGCCCACAATCAGCTTCGACAACTTTTGGGAGAAGGTGAGAAGAGCATAAGGGAATTTTTCACCAAAATTCATCGAACTCCTTGGGACACCTCGATTATCTATATACCTATTATACCACTTTTTGAAGGATTTTCAACTTTTTGGCACGTAATTCTTGACGAAAAAAGCAGAAGATGATATACTAGTGATAGTAAGAAAGGAGAAAGCTATTTATGAGCAAATATAGCCACAAAACCAAACGTATCTACACAGACGAACAAACTGAAATTGAACAACCCTCAACAGAGGTGACACAAGAACAACCATCGGTGACGGAAGCTCCGTTAGATTTATCGGACACCGTCTCCATCATGGAACGCACCGAAGGTCATATATCCGATGAAGAGGCACATCAACTAGATGAAGAAACAACTATCCAAGATGAACTCTCTAATGATGAACCCTTGAATGTGGTGCCAACCCCGGTAACCTATAATGGTCCAGAATTGGAAGACACTGGAAAAGTTGATTTGTCAGATACTCAACCCCTTCCGGTCATTGTAAAAGAAGTGCATGTTGGTGAACATAAACCAATGCCAAAATGGATCCCATACTTAGGTGCCCTCCTTGGAATTCTGGTAGCCATTTGTGGAACGGTCATTTATCAAGTAGTCGCAAACCAACACCCGCAACAGGACGTGAAAGTAACAACAACCACAAAAAGCAATCAAACCGACCTAAAAGAATTTACTGCCAACTTGAAAAAACTAGCAGACGCGACAGGTACACCTTACAAAGTGACAACCGAAACAATCGGTGGTGGATACATTGTTGGTGTGACCACCTACAATCCAGATACTGCAACCGATATGTATATGGATTATGCCTTAGCAAAACCAGCCAAGGCACAAAAACAAGCAGACGATGATACCGCTAAATCCATTCAAGAAAACTTGAAGAAAGACCTTCCAACCATTAACAAATCCATCAAGGTCAAAGACAAAGAAAAAGTATCAATGGAAACCTATAAAGTTGGTGATTTGTATCATACCATTCTATTGTATGACAACCAACCATTCGCTTACGTTGTGACGGATAAAGACGGCGTAAGTACCAACTACGTAACAGCCTACTATGTGACAAACGTCGCCGCTGAATAAAACAAAAAACCACCTCACGGTGGTTTTTTGTTACAGTTTTGCACTAAAAAAACGGAACCTTGGTTCCGTTAATTCATTTTCACACCCACGAGGGCAGACTCCTCAAAGGAACCAACCGTTCGTGAGTCCTTTGACACGTCCCGATTGTCACCCATGACAAAGTAGTGACCCTTTGGAACCTTGATTTCAAAGCTGGTTTTTTTGAATGCTTTGATGTTGTTGGCATCCAAATAGTATTCGTCATATTCCTTATTGTTGACGTACAATTGGCCATTAACAACCGTTACTCGGTCGCCGCCAAAACCAATGACACGTTTCACAATGTTTTTAGATGGACCGTCCTTGGTAATTCGTTCTTTAAGGACAACCACATCAAAGCGTCGAACTTTTTGGTGTTTGGAAACAATCATCATATTGTTGTTATAAAGGGTTGGTTGCATCGAGGGGCCCGATACCCGAATAATAGCAAAGTTCAAATGGAATAGGACCAACAGCACACCTACAGCCATCAATAGATAACTTTGAAAGAGAGGTGATGCTTGGTGATCTAACTCAATGGGATTGCGTTTGGTTTCCTCGACCCCTAAGGATTGTGCGAGGCGTTCGCGTTTGCGTTCCATGTAATTCATGTATGTTTCTCCTGTAGTTGATTAGTGTTGAATGATATCTTCTGGGTGAAGTGGTTTGTCGGATTCTTCCGCATTTTTAGCAGCGTCACCAACTTGTGGTGTTCCACTGTCTTTCCAGTCGATTTTCAAATCACCATGCATTTGAACAAATCCAAGTTGTTGCAATTCAGGTGACCAGTTACCGGTGAGGGTGATATCCGATTGACCTTCTTTTTTGAAGGTAGCGATGAATTGAAGGACGTTATCATTATCTGACTTAAAGGCCTTGACAGAGCTTTGGTCAAATTGATAGCCATTCCCAATCATGGTTTGAAGGGTTGTGAGCATGGTGTTGTTGGTCAAAAACAGTCCACTCGCTTGGTCATTCTTGAGACCTGGTGTTGTTTTGATTTTTTCAACCGCTTCACCAATTTTACCAGCAATCGTAGAAGTTTCTTCATCCGTAGCGGGCGCTTCAGGGCGTTCAAGTGATGCTTTAGCTGTTTCAGCATTTTCACCATTTGACGCTACAGAGCTTGAGCTACTTGAACTCGTTTCTTTTGGATGTGAGGCTTTAGAGGATGATTTCTCCACGTGTTCTGTTTTAGGCTTGGTATCCTTTTTAGGCTGGTTCCCACGAATAAGGAGGGAACCTCCGATGATGGCTACAATAACTGCACCGATGATTCCGTATTTCACTAGATTGGAACGTCCAGTGTCTTCTTCGTCCTCATCGTCGTCATAGTCCTCGTCGTCATAGTCCTCATCGTCGTAATCATCTTCCTCTTCATCATCATAATCTGAGTCATAAATTTCATCTTCTTCGACTTCGTCATCGAAGTTTCGTCTAAGTTTCGCCATGTGTTATGGTTTTCCTTTCTATTTATTCTATCACTATTATATCACATTTTGCTCGATTTGCAAAGGTTAAACGACGTGAAATTTTTCCGAACGTTTGGTTCGAAAGTAAGTGATTTTGAGGGTTGGATTGGTCAAACGTTCGGGATGTCCCGAACAATGGCCCAAAATAGGTGAAAAATACGATAACATTCGTAGATTTTGGCCGTTTTAGGGTTATTTGGAGAGATTTGGAGAAAATTGGATTCCAATTTGGATTAATTGTTAGCGCTTACAAGTACTGGTATGACTGACTTTTACTTATAACCCCTTAATTTTTGAAAAAAAGTAAGAAAAATTTTGATAAGTGGTCAGAAAAAATTTTTTTTGTGAAATCGATGCTTTGATGTTCAAACAATTCAAAATCCCTTTATACCGGGTTTTGAGAACGCTTTCAAAAAATCCAAATTACCATCCAAAATCATCCAATTCACAAACTTGGCCGGTATAATAAAGAGGTGAATGTTCGGATTAACCGAACGAAAAAAGGATCGAAATCGATCCTTTTGTATTACGAGCGTTTCTTAGGAAGCACACCATATCCACCTAAAAGGCTGAGCAATCCGAATAGCGCTACTACGGAAGTGTCACCTGTTTTCGGTAATTCCTTAGCCGTCGTAGTTGGTGGTAACTTCTTAGCCGTATCAGCCGAGGTATCCGTAGTGGTTGCCTGTAAGCTGGTATTCGAGTTGGTGGATTGTGGTGTAGTGTCCTTAGACGCAACCGACTCACTCGAGGTGGTCACACCATTTGATGGTGCGTTAGATGTCGTACCATTTGATGGTACTTGTGGATTAGATGTTGCACCATTTGATGGTGTTTGTGTGTTAGATGTTACACCATTTGTGGTTGTGTTTGGTGTATAAATCCGTTGAGCTGGTGCGGTTGGAACGTCTGGTTTTGGAGTTGTATGAATTCGATTGGCTTCGTCTTCTAGTTGATGAACCGCATCGTCAATCGCCTTGTCATCCGGTCGTGATGTATGTAAGGTATCAGCCACTTGATTGAGGTGTTGACGCAAGTCCTGACGAACTGCGTCTAGGGATTTACCTGCTCGGATACCTTCCAAATTGGACTTCACGGAGTTACCGTATTGACGACCAACTTCACGTGCATGTGTGTTACCGAGCTGTTCGCGAATACGATTAGACGTATTGTGGAGGTCAGCAAGTAATTGATTGACACGTTCAGATGACGCTTGTGCGTCTTTCTCATTTAAGGTGCTAGCGTCGACAGTTGACGTGGGTTCTTGTTTCGAACCCCCTTGTTTCATCGCTTCGTATTCACGTACAACTTGTGCTTCACGAGCTTGTTGTTTCCGATAGGCATCCCGTTTGAGTTGAGCGGTATCAGATGCTGCTTGTGCTTCACTAGCTGTGATGACGGGTTGTTTGGGTGCCACAACCGCTGGAGTGTCCGGTTGAGCATCTGAAACCACCGCTTGCGCTTTTTCAGCTTCGCGATTGGCTTTTTCTTTAGCTTCCGCGTCGAGTCGTTGCTGTTGTAATTTAGCTTCTAATTGAGCATTATACTCATCAATCTGGCGTTGTCGTTCAACTTTGGCTGCAGCCTCTTTAGCTTCTTCCTCTGCTTTAGCTTTGGCTTCAGCTTCCTTACGTGCTTGTTCAG
>ERZ773046.54-NODE-54-length-74690-cov-11.789831_pt1 | contig 74690 bp, 60 predicted proteins | sample MGYA00580634_ERZ773046 | MGnify/ENA primary metagenome ERZ773046 (study PRJEB29015, sample SAMEA2738127) | human oral metagenome | biome: human oral; feature: human-associated habitat; material: saliva | place: China | collected 2159 ... | reverse complement strand
AAAGTCAGCAATGGCAAAGCCGAGCATTACTAATTGCCCGAAACTTCTAGTCCTCCAGAGTCAGCTATACTGAAGAGGTACTTTAGGTTAGTGTATTAAAGTCGTGTAGAGATGATGAAAGTTATCACGGCACGAAAGCTTTATTTTAAGTATCTTGTATTAGATTGTGCAATGATGTCAGACTTATTTAGGTGGTTATAGCACCGGGGTTCCACCTCTTACCATTCCGAACAGAGAAGTTAAGCCCGGTCGCGCCGATGGTACTGTCCACAAGACGGGAGAGTAGGTCGCCGCCTTTTTTGAAATAGGAGACTCCTATCAGAGCAAAATCTGATGGGAGTCTTTTTTTGTGTTTCAGGCAGAGGCTCGGTTGTGTTTTGAAGGCTAAGAGGCGAAGAAAAGGAACAGTTAGGGCGGATTATAAAAATATCAGGTGAGTCCGTTTTGGAGACTCACCTGATGTTTGATTTCCGCTTCTTTTTGAACAGTAAAAGAAGGGTTTTTATGTTTTGTGCTTATTTAACGCTGAAGGTGGTAATCTTCATGCTGTTCTTCTCATTCAATTTGTCTGGATCTCCTAAGGAAATGCCGTATTCTCCTGGTTCAAGATTTTCTATGACTATGAGGTATGAGCTTGTGCCATATTTCTTGGCTTGGAACTCTATTTGACCTAAGGAATTTGACTTGCTGCCTGAGAATGTGCCAGATTCAGCGAGTTGTGCTCTTCTTTCTTTTCCCTTTACTTCAAATTTGAAGATGCTGATGAAAGAGTTAGGGTCTGTTGCGTTGTTGGCAGCTTTTATAATCAAGCGTACATCTCCGCCTTGTTTTGCTACTACGCTTGATGTTGTGCCTGGCAGCGAGATGCGTGTCTTGACCTTTCCGATACCTGTCAGATATACTGAAGCTCCGGCTTTTGTTTTTACTACGCCTGTTTCTCTCGGTAGTTTTACGTATTCGGTATTTGAGGTAAGGAGATACGTTTGATCGGAGAATTCAGGTTCTGGAACTGTTACTTTCTGGGCAAATGCGAAGCTTATGCTCAAGATTGCGAGGGCTAGGGTTAGAATTTTTTTACTCATAATTCATTTGTTTATAGTTCTGGGTTGTGTGCAAATTTATGGTATTTATTCTTACAGTGCAACAAATAAATAAATTTTTTATAGCACAAAAAAGTATTTCTCTACTTTTATTCCCACAAAAAATCCTCTCTTTCCCTTGTCGGAGGACAGAGGGAGAGAGAGGAGCGTATTTGCTTTATTGTTACGCTAATAGCGTGTAGCTTTCTTACTTAGCCACCTTTTTCAGAACGTAAGGCAGACCGCTAGCAGCAGGCTGCTTGTCAGCGCCGAGCATAGTGAGGCTGTCCGGAGTCATAGCATAGAAGTTGCTGTCAGCACCTGCAACAGTTGTCAGGATGTTCTTAGCATCAACGCTGTACTTACCAGTTTCAGTTTGGCTGCCAGAGTGTGTGCGAGTGAAAGTGCTGTCAGACTTCAGTGTGATAGTTACAGAGTCAGAACCATCTGCACCAGGAAGAACACCAGCATAAACTGTGCTGTCAGCAGTGCTGTCGGCAATGCTATCAGTACCGTTGTTGTTACCATTTGTTTTGTTGCCGCAAGAAGCGAAAGTCATAACTGCAGCAGCAGCTACAAAAAGAATCTTTTTCATTGTCTTTTGTATATTTAAGTTATTATTCGTTTATCCCGTATTTAGGAATTTGCGACAAATGTACTACTAATCTTTGGACATACAACAAGAAGTAAACTTTTTTATGATTTCTGATGTTTTTTTTCTTGTGATATTCTCCATCTGAGTGGTAGAGGTGGCAAAAAAGGCATCTGTAACAATAGCTTAATTCTCCTTTTTCGTATTTTTGCACACAAGCAAGATAAGGATTGTGAGCTTCATTCGTTTGTTCAATCTGATGGATGAGTTCGCGCACACCTCCTCTTGCGGCACTGTTGCGCTTATGCACAGTGCTAAAAATCCCAATTAATAGCACACCACGAAATATATGACACAAGGAAGACTACTTTGGGTGGACGATGAGATTGATATGCTCAATGTCCACATCCTTTTTTTGCAGCGCAAAGGCTACGAAGTGACCAGCTGCTCCAACGGGCAGGACGCTATCGACCTCTGCCGCGACAACGCCTATGATCTCATTCTTCTCGACGAGAATATGCCCGGCCTTTCAGGTCTCGAAACGCTGGCTGGCATCAAAGACGTGCAGCCCAATGTGCCCGTGGTGATGGTGACGAAGAACGAGGCCGAGGACCTTATGGACCAGGCCATCGGCTCTAAGATTGCCGACTATCTGATCAAACCTGTCAATCCGATGCAGATTCTTCTCACGCTGAAGAAGAACATCCACCAGCGCGAGATTGTGGCCGAGGTGACGCAGAGCAGCTACCGCCAGGAGTTTCAGAAAATCTCCGCGCAAATCAGCGACACCTCCACGCCCGAGGAATGGAAAGACCTCTACCGCAAGCTCGTTTATTGGGAGATAGAACTCTCCGAGACGGGCGGCAGCATGGACGAGATGCTGGCTATGCAAAAGGAGGAAGCCAACCTCACCTTTGCCAAGTTTATCCGCAAGAACTATGAGCACTGGGTCAACACCCCAGACGATCGTCCGCTGATGAGTCCCGACGTGTTCAAGCGTTGCGTCTTTCCGCGCCTACGCGAGGGTAAGAAAGTGTTTCTCCTTGTGCTCGACAATTTCCGCTACGACCAATGGCGCGAGTTGAGCCGCGAACTCACCGACGACTTCGACATCGACGAAGACCTCTACTTTAGTATCCTCCCCACAGCCACGCAGTATGCCCGCAACGCTATTTTCTCCGGCCTCATGCCCTTGCAAATTCGCGAGATGTACCCCGAACTCTGGGTGGAAGAGGACGAAGATGAGGGTAAGAACCTCAACGAAGAACTCCTCATTGGCCACCAGCTTGAGCGCTATCGCAGAAAAGAGAAGTTCACCTACCACAAGCTCAACGACTCGCAGGGCGCCGACCATTTCCTTGGGCAAATCAAGCAGCTAACGGAGACGCCGCTCAACGTCTTGGTCATCAACTTCATCGACATCCTCTCCCACGCCCGCACAGAAAGCCGAATGGTGCGCGAGCTGGCTTCCAACGAAGCTGCCTACCGCTCCATCACGCTCAGCTGGTTCCGACACACGGCCATCAAGCAGCTCTTCACCAAGCTGGCGGAGATGGACTACGAAATCCTTATCACCACCGACCACGGCTCCATCCGCGTGGACGCGCCCATCAAGGTGGTGGGCGACAGAAACGTCAACACCAACCTGCGCTACAAGTTGGGCAAGAACTTGGGCTACAACGCCCGCGAAGTGTTTGAGATGAAAGACCCTCGCCGCTTCGGCCTGCCCTCGCCCAACCTCTCCACCGCTTACATCTACGCGCAAGGCTCGCGCTTCTTTGCCTATCCCAACAACTACAACTATTACGCACAATACTATCGCAACACTTTCCAGCACGGCGGTATTTCTATGGAAGAAATGCTCATACCCCTCGTTTGCCTCAAGCCGAAGAAGCGCTAAGCCCCTGTTTTGCCGTCTCTTCCTTTTCCATTAACTTTGTGCCACAAATAAAAAGAAAAGACAGAAAAGTATGGATTCCGCAACATTGATTGCCTGGGTTCTGGAGAACCTCAACTATTGGGTGGTGGCTGCCTTTATGGCCATCGAGAGTTCGTTTATCCCCTTCCCCTCCGAGGTGGTGGTGCCGCCTGCGGCGTGGCTCTCGATGAGCGACCCGAGTATGAACATCGTCCTCGTTGTTGTCTTCGCCACGCTGGGAGCTGATGTCGGTGCACTTGTCAACTATTTCCTGGCGCGCTGGTTGGGCCGCCCTGTCATCTATAAGTTTGCCCGTTCCCGTTGGGGGCATTTCTGCCTCGTCACCGAGGAGAGCGTGGCTCGCGCAGAGGAGTATTTCCGCGACCACGGGGCTACGGCCACTTTTTTCGGCCGTCTGGTACCCGCTGTTCGCCAGCTCATCTCCATTCCAGCAGGTCTGTCGGGCATGAAGCTTGGTCCGTTCCTCCTCTACACCACTTTAGGCGCTGGCGCATGGAACACTGTCTTGGCCATCATTGGCTATTTCATTTCGCGCATCCCAGGTGTTCAAACCAAAGAGCAGGTAGTGAAATTGGCCATGCGCTATAGCCACGAACTGGGTTATGTCCTTTTCGGCCTCGCCGCTCTCTTCTTGGCCTATCTCATTTATAACGGTTTGAAGAAGACTGATATTCGAGAAAAGATCATGAAGAGCGTTGACGAGATGGAGAAGGAGGAAGAGGAGAACTAATTGAGAGCGATTTTTTCTCGGACTGGTTAGACTTTTTTCAGACTGGTCGGACTGGTCCGACTGATCGGACGAGTCAGATTTTTCTCAGACTGGTCCGACAGGTCCGACCAGTCCGAAATACAATAAGGCTATCGGCTGACACAATAAGGCTATCAGCTGGCGCAATAAGGATGCCAGCTGACGCAATAAGGAAAATCACGCTCTGCTTCATCCTATTCATTTTCTTTTGCCTACAACCTGTTATGAAACACTTTCTATCCCTAATTTTCTTACTTTCCGCCCTGCCTTTGTCGGCACAGCGGGCCGACACGCTGCGAGCCGTTGACCACAGCTGGCTCTTCGGCTTTGGGCGCACCCATGTGCTCGACACTTATTTGAGTCCGCAGGACTATGTCGGGGCGGGATTTTCCGTTAGCCACCGCACGGAGCGCAATGCTCGTTGGGGGCGCGGCTGCGTGACGGTGGTGGCGCACTACAGAGCCGATGCCACTCATCTCACCGGGCTGTCGGGCGACGGCCGCGAATGGGATGCCAATTTGCGAATGGGAGTGGGGTGGATGTGGAATAAAAGGTCTGCTCAACGCCCCTTTCGCCTGGCTTTCGGTCCGCTGGTCGAGGCCGGAACGGGCGTCACCTACAATACGCGAAATGGGAACAATCCGGCGCAGGGTAGGCTCTTCATGGATGTGGCAGCAGCAGGGTTGGCGGAATATGACTTCCGCGTGGGGCGGCAGCAATGGCAGGCGCGCGCCGAACTGGCAGTGCCCCTCGCTGGACTGGCTTTCTCGCCCGCCTATGGGCAGTCCTACTATGAGTTGTTCGGTCTTGGCCACCGCGACCATAATTGCGTGGTTTCTCATGTGGGCAATGCGCCTTCGCTTCATTTTCTCGCCACGCTCTCCCTCCCGCTGGGTCGCTCGCGCCTCACGCTGGGCTATGGGGCGGATGTGCGGCAGAGTCGTTTCAACCATATCAAAACTCACCACTGGCAGAACCAATTTGTCGTTGGCTACACGCGCCGATTGCGACTACTGAAATAAACCCTTACGATGAGAACACTTTCCCTCTTTTTTCTTTCGCTCCTCGCTGGCTTACTTTCGTCCTGCATCACAGAGGACGAGGCTAACAACACGCCCACGGGCAACTTCGAGACGTGCTGGAAACTTATTGACGAACACTATTGTTTTTTCGATTATAAGAATAAGGAATACGGTTTGGACTGGGCGGCTGTGCGCGAACGCTACCGTCAGGGCGTTACGGACAATATGCGGAGCGAACAGCTTTTCGAGGTTCTGCGCCGAATGACGGCAGAGCTTCGCGACGGTCACGTGAATCTCAGTGCTGCCCACGATGTGGCGCGCTATGGTGCTTGGTTTGACGATTTCCCGATGAACTTTTCCGACTCGCTCGTGCGTCGCTATCTCGGGCGCAGCGAAGATTTCCGCGTGGGCAGCGGACTGCGCTACCGCGTGCTTTCGGACAATGTGGGCTACATCCGTTGCGCCTCCTTCGCCTCGCCTCTGGGTAGTGGCAACCTGCAAGAAATGATGCGCGCCTTGGCCATGTGCGATGGCCTGATTGTGGACGTGAGAAGCAACGGCGGCGGCCTGCTCACCAGTGCGGAGCAACTGGCCTCGCTCTTCATCAACGAACCCACCACGCGCGCCTATATGCAGCACAAGCGAGGCCCGCGCCATGACGATTTCTCCCCCGTGGAGGCCATCCGCATAGAGCCGTTCAAGGGCTTGCGCTGGCAAAAGCCCGTTTGCATCCTCACGAACCGCCGCACCTTTAGTGCCGCCAACAGTTTCGTAATGTTCCTCAAAGGTTTGCCGCGCGTCACCATCATTGGCGACCGCACGGGCGGCGGCGCAGGCCTGCCGTTCACCAGCGAGCTCCCCAACGGCTGGACTCTCCGCTTCTCCGCCAGCCCCATGTACGACAGCGAGAAGCGCATGACCGAGATGGGCATCGATCCCGACATGAAAGTCGACATTTCCTCCGCCGACTACGCCCGCAGCATCGACACTATCATCGAAACAGCCCGCCAGCGCATCCGCGAAGCAAAGAAAACATCGCACTAAATAGAGTGATATTTTCAGAATATTCTCCTTTTTATTAGTCTTTTAAGGAAAAGTGTTAAAAAGATTTTGTTTTTCCAGGATAAATATGAAACCTTTGCGGTTGGAATTGATTAAAACTATCCTAAAAACTTGTAAATTGAATCAGAAATAATAGAAAGAAGAGACACAGAACAGCGATTGTGTATCAGACTTGTTGTCATAATAAGTCTGTCTTTTATCCGTGTTTTTTTGTATTTAATTTCACAAAATAGTATTAGATACATAAAGAAGAGGAACGATGGAAAAATGCGAATATATGAAGAAAATGTATGTCAAACCTGTAAGCACAGTCGTGGCTTTTTGTGACGAAACTACGTTCTTGGCTTCTAGTCCTGCCGTAAAGCCTGGTGGCGGAGGCAGCGGAAGTGTAACCATCACGCCTCCTGAAGAGGACGATGAAGATACAGATCTTACGGGAACGCGGAAGTTCTCTGAGAATAATTTGTGGGAATGAAAAACGAAGAGTAATACGACAGTAAAATCAAGCAATATGAATATCAAACAAATCCATAAGCATTTGGTGCATCAGGCGGCGTTTGCTTTTCTCTGTATTATGGGGATGACTCTCGGCTCTTGCTCCGACAACGACCTCGATGATGCAACCAATCAGGGCGACCGTGGCGCAACGGTTTCTTATATTGTCTCTAATGCGCAGAACGGCGCGCACCGATCAGTTGCTGCTCGTGCTCTGCCCGGCAGTCCGTTGAGCCGTGCTGCTTTTGCAGAACAGATTGCGCCCTTGAACCTCACTCCTGAAGATCTCATTTCGCAAAAGCTTGATGTGCAGGGTGGTGACGGCAACACCTGCCTCATAGAAATCACTACGGCCGGTATAGAAAGCATGCCGCGCAAGGCGGAGACGAGCACGGAAGCCGGAACAACACACCGTTCCCGCATTGCTCCCCGTGCGAATGTTGTTGAGACTTTCTCCGCTGCAGACCATTTTTCCTCCATCGGCTACCGTGGAACGACTTCTACCCTCAGCCCCACGCCGTGGTTCTACAACAAGGACACAAATCCCGACGGTACGCTCGTCAATGAGATTCTGTGGTCGTGGGAACAGCCCTATGGAAAGTTTTATGCTGTTTATCCTTTAGTGACTTCCAGCTACAACAAATTGCAGCTGTCTCCCGAGAGCTATACATCTACACCTTATGTTGATTTCGAAGTAGAGCCGAAGGTGGTCAATCAGAAAGACCTCATGACGGCCTGCTCCGGCGAAGTGAAGTATGCCACTCGCTACGTGGCTCCGACAACGAACCTCAATTTCCGTCACGCACTGACGGCAGTGCGCTTCAAAGTGGGGCAGAATCTTTCATGGAACAAGACAATAACGAAAGTGGAGATCGTCAACGCGCAGAGCAAGGGACGCTACACGCTCTCCTCGAAAGCCGACGGCACGGGGGCTGCGTGGAGCAATCTCAGCACTCCCGCCACGTTCACCCTTGGTGGCGACGGTACGCTCAATGTGAGCACTTCGCAAGCCGTTAACCAAATCATCATGGGCAATAATGGTGATAATTTCACTTTCTATATGATTCCGCAATCGCTTGCAGGCGTGAGCGTAAAGATCTACTTTGACAACAGCACTACACCTGCTATCACTGCCAACCTCTCCGGCACATGGAAGCCCGGCACAACGAAGACTTACGCCTTGTCGCAGAAGAAGTCCACGTGGACATACTGGCTTTCCGTGACCAATCCCCCTGTGGTGGACTATACAGCTACAGAGGCAGCCAGCTATACGGTGCAGAGCTGTCGCATAGATTTTAATGCTCACACTCAGCAGCCTGTGAAATGGAAGGTAGTAGGGTATGAGGAAAGCACCGACGGCGGTAATACTTGGACATCTCTCGGCACAAGCAAACCTGCCTGGCTCACCCAGTTGAGCAAAGAGGAGGGCGACGGAGGTACATCTGGCGAAAGTGGCGTTGCAACTATCACTACGGCCATCGATAACCGCCTCAATAAATACAACAAGGTGTTGCAAGATGCCACACCAAAGGGCGCTGCCGGCAACTACTACAACCTCTCCAACGCCACGGGTGCGGTCACTGTTGAGAATACTGCCAACTCTTACCTCATCTCTGCTCCGGGCTACTACAGTATTCCGTTGGTTTACGGTAACGCTATCACGGGCGGTGCTACTAATGAACATTCCTATAAAACCACTGTGTCAGGCTCTGATGTCTTGAAAAACTTCAAGGATCATGCAGGTAAGAATATCACTGATCCTTGGATTACGCAGAGCAATGGAGGCGCGAATGTGCCCGATGGAGTAAAGATTGTTTGGACAGACCAAAGCGGCATTGTAGAAGCAAGTAGTCTTTCTCTTTCTGCCGACAAAAAGTTTGTACAGTTCCATGTGCCGCAGGACAAGATTAAGAACGGTAACGCCGTCATTGCTGTCACGAAGGGCGGCACGGTGGTCTGGTCCTGGCACCTGTGGTTCGCCCAGAATGATGCCCTCAACACGATTCCTGTAGTTAATAAAGCGGGCGTTACCTATAACTTCACCAAACTTCCGCTTGGTTTTGCCTATATGAGATGGGATGCGTCTCCCTTCGACCAGCCTCGCATGGCTCGCGTGAAGGTGGAACAGACTGTCGCCAACGATGGTGAGAAACAGTTTGCTTATATCGACATCACGCAGACCCCTGGCGAAATAAAACAAATGTCTTCTACCTTCTATCAGTTTGGACGTAAGGATGCTTTTCCAGGAAAGAAAGCTATCATCGACGGTACATTTGAGCCCAAAGGTGGGCAGAAAATGAGCATTCAAAACGGCATTCAACACCCCGAGACATTCTATGACTACGTTTCGTTTGATGATTTCTGGAAGGTAAACCTCTGGTCGATGGATAACACTGAGACAGGTTTCCATGACAATGTTGTGGTGAAGACCGTCTACGACCCCTGTCCCGCTGGCTTCAAGATGCCTGCCAGTAATGCCTTTTCTGGTTTTACCACTACGGGAAATAATGTCGAAAGTGATAAGAAAGAGCTTAACGTGGTGGGAAATTACGACCAGGGTTGGCATTTCAAAACGGGAAACGGTTCAACTACTACGATCTATTTCCCTGCTTTGGGTTGGCGTCATCATGACGGCTATCTGAATGGTAATGTTAACTACGGTTTTTATCATTCTGCCATTTCGCATGATTCGAAGAACACTAACTGCTTGTTCTTTAATAATTGGGGCGTGTATCCAAAGTATGAAAAAACCGGTAATGGTTACGGACTTTCTGTCCGTCCTGTCTCGGAATAATACGTTGATTTGACCTTGTAGGTTTAATATATTTAAGCAGACAATTGTCCGATACGAACATTCAAGAATAAGGCTGGTTTCTCACATTGGGAAACCAGCCTTTCGTATAAAAGCGAGGGACGAGGTAGCACAGATGTCTAACCTCGTCCCTCGCGGTTCGTTTTGCGCCTTAGTGGCGTTGGCCTGCAGCCTTATTTGCTCAAACTTTCGATCAGCGGCAGCACGTTGGAAGTGAAGAGACGCACGGAGATGGCCAGCAGAATCACACCGAAGAACTTACGCAGGATGTAGATGAATGTCTTGCTGACGTGTTCTTCCACCCAGCTCGCGCCCGCGATGATGATGTAAACCAGCACCATGTTGAGGGCAAGTGCTGACAAGATATTGATTTGTGCGAACTCAGCCTTCAGCGAAATCAGCGTAGTGAATGCGCCCGGGCCAGCAATCAGTGGGAACACCACTGGAATAAGGGTGGCCTCCTTCGTTGGCCCGCCATATTTGAAAATCTCAACGTCGAGGAGCATTTCCAAAGCCATGATGAAGATGATGAGTGCACCCGCCACGGCAAACGACTGGATGTCGACGTGGAAGAGTTGCAGCACGGCATCGCCGGCATAGAAGAAAGCCACGAGCAATACCAAACTAATGGCCGCAGCCTTGAAGGCATTGATAGGACGGCCTTTGGCTTGCAGGTTGAGGAATATGGGCGTAGAACCCAACACGTCAATGATAGCCATCAACACGATGAATGCTCCAGCAGTTTGCTCAATGCTGAATTGTGAAAAGGTCTGAAAAATAATGTCCATCATAAGGGAATCTTTTTCTGTATTATGGTGCGAAAATACGAAAATACCGCGTTTCAACCAAGCAAAATGGTATAATCTTCTGTTTCAGAGGAAAGGAAACGCCTAAAAAGGTTGTAGCATAGAAAGTTTTTAGTATCTTTGAACACCTAATCATCTTGATAACGAAGAAAACAAATATACTTGTGACCCTCATTATTAACCCCAAATACGAACGCTTACGCGATTATTTAGTAAATATTGCTGACCATTTTGAAGATACTGGTCGCACACTCCCAATGGTAAATAATGGCATCCGCTTGCTGGATGTTGACGGACTCACGCTTTGTGTGAAACACTATGACCGAACCTCCTGGCGCAATCGCTTGGCGGTGCGAATCTACAAGGCCTCGAAGGGCCAACTTTCCTACTATTGCGCCGCACAGCTCCGAGAGCGCGGTTTCGCCACCCAAGAGCCTGTGGCCTATGTGGCTTATCGCCGTAATTTGATGGACCAGAATATGTATTTTGTGGGCGTCTTTTCCAACTACCACCATTCTCTGCACGAAGCCTTCGGTATGCCCCATTCGGAGAGAGCCGAACTGCTCGAAAGTTTTGCCCACTACGCTGCGCGCCTGCACGAGGAGGGTTTCCTCCCCATAGCGTGCAGTGCGGACAACATCCTTTTCGATCGCATCGACGGCCGCTATCGTTTCTCGATACTCGATACCGGCAACATGAAATGTGGGCGCAAAGTGAGCATCCAAAAAGGTTGCAAGAGTCTGGCTGCCCTCCAAGCCGATGACGCCTTCAACACCACACTCATCTGTGCCTATGCCGCCGCGCGCGGAGTCAATGAAGCGGAATGTCAGAAATACTTCGAGCGTGCCAAATCATAGCGGTGCGCCACATTCTTCCCCACTCACAAACTCGGACCTCTCGTCCGAGTTTTTTTCTTTTCCCAGCAGCTGCCTCACGACTGTGAGGTAAGGAGGTATTGCTCAATGAGGGTTTTGAGTTGCTCCGTTGTGAGGTTAGCCGAACCTATTTCTTCTATCAGCGAGTATGCTTCCTTGTTTTTGCCAATCACGTATTTTCGTTCTTTGCCATCGATGTCGGCATACAGATGATAATTGCCCTTATAGGCTTCCTCTATGCGCATATTCTCGACAGTGTGCCCATGGAGCTTGACTATAGGTGTGTGCGGTGTTTCCTCCCACTCTCCCCAGCGTTTAAGGTGGTTGATGATGTCAGTCTCCACTCTTCCTATCCATTTCTCTGTCACACCATTTTTTGTGGCAATGGAACGGAATTGTTTTAGGGCTTTAACGACGTCTCGGATGATGGTTTCAGGGCGGCGAATACCATTGTCGCGGGCAAAATCTATTACGTCCTCACGAGTGATATTGCGCAGTTTTGCACGGATAAACATACAGTGTTCCTCGTTGGGGAGATAGCCTCCTCTGTTTATCACATAGGTGATGTCGTAGGCCGGAGAGAGTCGCCAAGCCCCCTCTTCGTTCATCACAAAGGAGAAGTTTTTGTTGTGGTCGTCCGTGTTGTTCGATAGGATATTGAACACCATTCTGCGGAACACCTCTTGGCAGTCAGCCTCTGGCAGATGCAGCTTTCGGCAAACCATGATGAGTTGCTCATAACTTTCCGCTTCCGGATAGATAGCTGCCAAGGTTTGCGTATGAAGTTTCTTTCCACCGTCACGATCGAACCGCTTGGTCAAGAAGTGCTGGTTGTTTTCCACTGAATACAGCTGAGAGTGCATCATGTTGATACCTGCTGAAATGGCCAAGTCGTAGTAAGTTTTCTCAAGTTCCGCAGAGCTGTAGGCAGAATTGCCAAACTTCAGCAGGTAATAATCGAAGTCGTCCATTTCTGCAATCTGTCCGCTGCGAATCTCGCCCGTTTTTCGATGGATAGCTATAATGGCCTTTGGTTGCCGGCCACCGGCGGATGTTCCAACCGTTAGCAACGACTGCATAGTAATGGATTCTTCTGGCAGGATACGCGCGTTCTCCCTTTCTGTGAAGATGCGTTCGGCCAGGTTTGCCAATGATTTGATGTCCACCTTTTCCATTTTTCGCTCGCGTGTTGTTTCGGGGAGATATTCCAAAGCCCCCATTCCTCGTCTCCCGATAAATGAGAGTTTGTCGAGCGGAGTGATGTCAGCGTTAGGGAGATGGTTTTGCTGTCTCCAGAGGTCGAAGAGCTGATTTCCCCACGCATCGGGCAGTGAGTCGGCAAGGAAAGCCGGAAGTTTCTGATAGATTTTTGCCTCCTCGCCCCAAACTGGTGACAAAGCCCTGATGCTCTCACTGGGAGCTACCAGCGGGGAAACATTCAGTCCTTTCTTGATAAATTCAGGATTGTAGGTGAAGTACGACAGTCGGCGGCGTTCGTCCCATGCCAGCCTCCCAATTTCTTCATCCCATAGGATAACTTTCAACGACTTTATCATAATGACTCTTTTATTTTGCGTGGCGAATACGTTGTACTTTCTTCTCGTCCTTACGCATGAGATAAGGCGATTCAGGCAGTTCGGGCAGTACGTTATCCAAACTGTTGATTTGCCCTACAACTTTCAGCAAAAGAATGAATGTGGACAAAGAGATATTACCAGACGTTCCGCTCTCAAACTTATGGATGGTGGTTATTCCTATCCCCGATAGTTTTGCCACCTCCTTCTGCGTAAGATTGCAGCGCATTCTATACTCTTTGAAGCGTAAGCCGAGCATACGAACGAGTTCGGGGGTGGAATATTCATATAGATTTGCCATAATCTTAGTTGTAACTATTATTAAAGTGGAAGTTATAGCTGTTTTTATAGCTTTATCTTCACTTTATTGAAGCTTATAAGTGCAAATCTATTCTTTTTTTTGAGATGTGCGAAAACATTTCAGAGAAATAAGTGATTTTCAATGTGATATTTAACATTTTAGGGCATATTCTCCCGAAGAGAACGAGAGGCGTGGTATGAAATGAAGCCAGTGTTTTTGAATCAAAATTAGTCGTCAGAGTCTCTCCCTACGCTGAAAATCAGCAAGTTTTGCCTCGGTAAAAATATCCTTATTGTGTCGGCTGGCTTCCTTATTGTGTCAGCTGACACAATAAGGCTGTCAGCTGACGCCCTTATTGTATTTTTCGTGTGATAGGAACAAAGAAAAAGCCCCCTCCATCTCCCCCATCCAGAAAGCCCCAGAAAGCCCCAGAGAGCCCCCTCCATCTCCCCCATAAAGGGGGAGTGCTCGGCTGCCACTTGCGTGTTCGATGATCTGTCTGATTTTCAATGGTCATCCTGCTCTGAGCACTCCCCCTCATGGGGGAGGTGGAGGGGGCTTTCTATACATAAAAAAATCCCCGACGGCTTCTGGGAAGCAGTCGGGGGAGGGTTGTGGTGCGCCTGATAGGACTCGAACCTACACGGCATAAACCACCAGATCCTAAGTCTGGCGCGTCTACCAATTTCGCCACAGGCGCGGAATGTGCGATAGGAGAGAAGGGGAGGATAGATATGGAAACTACGGTACAACCCAAGCCTTCCTAACGACATTGCGGCGCGAAGATAGGTTTTTTTCGGGAAATGAACGAGAGTAAGGGCGAAAATTTTGTATTTTTGCATAATTATTGGCTTATTGTGACCGAAAACCGCGCAATAGACCGTGAAAACAGATTGATTTTACGTTCATGTCCGACGAAACAAAAGATAAAGACTTACAGCCGGAGGAGCACTCCTCCTATCAGCCAACGAGCTTGCAGGACGAAGCAAGGAAGCACCAGCTTACGGGAATGTACCAGACCTGGTTTCTTGATTATGCTTCTTACGTGATTCTGGAGCGCGCTGTGCCTCACCTTGCCGATGGTTTGAAGCCCGTTCAGCGGCGCATCCTTCATGCGATGAAGCGTGCCGACGACGGACGCTACAACAAGGTGGCGGGACTTGTGGGCGACACGATGCACTTCCATCCCCACGGGGATCAGTCCATCGGGGGAGCACTCGTACAGCTCGGTCAGAAAGAACTGCTCATCGACACGCAGGGCAACTGGGGAAATATCCTTACGGGCGACTCGGCTGCGGCTCCGCGATACATCGAGGCGCGCCTCTCGAAGCTTGCCCTCGACATCCTTTTCAATCCGAAAACTACGGAGTGGAAACTCTCCTACGACGGGCGTGCGAAAGAGCCTGTGGCACTACCTGTGAAGTACCCCCTCCTCTTGGCGCAAGGCGCAGAGGGCATCGCCGTCGGACTGAGTGCTAAGATCCTGCCCCACAACTTTGGCGAGATTTGCCAGGCGGCTATCAAATACCTCCACGGCGAGGACTTCCAGCTCTTCCCCGACTTCCTGACGGGTGGTAGCATTGATGTGAGCAACTACAAGGACGGCCTGCGTGGCGGTTCGGTGAAGGTGCGCGCCACCATCTCGAAGCTCGACAATAAAACCCTCGTTATCAGCGAAATTCCCTTTGGCACAACCACGGGTAGCGTTATCGACTCCATCCTCCGCGCCAACGAGAAGGGGAAAATAAAAATCCGAAAAGTGGACGACAATACGGCAGCGAAGGTCGAGATTCTCGTACACCTCACGCCGGGCACTTCTTCGGACAAAACCATTGATGCGCTCTACGCTTTCACGGACTGCGAGGTGAGCATCTCCCCCAACTGCGTCGTCATCCGCGACAACAAACCGGAGTTCCTTACCGTGAGCGAGGTGTTGCGCCACAACGTCGATTCCACCAAAGAGTTGCTGCGCCGCGAACTCGAGATACGCCGCAACGAACTCCTCGAAAGTCTCCACTTCGCCAGTCTGGAGAAGATTTTCATTGAGGAGCGAATGTATAAGGACAAGGACTTTGAAAATGCGAAGGACCTCGACGCCGTTACGGCCCATCTGAGCAAGCGTTTCGAGCCCTACAAAGCCAGCTTCTACCGCGAAATCACGCGTGAGGACTATCTGCGCCTGCTCGAAATCAAGATGGCACGCATCCTGCGCTTCAACAAGGAGAAAGCCGAGGAGTTGATAGCCCGCATCAAGGCCGAAATAGAGCGCATAGAGCACGACTTGAAGAACATGACGGAGGTGACGGCCAACTGGTTTAAGATTATCTACGACAAATATGCTGCCGAACATCCGCGCCTGACGGAGATTCGCTCCTTCGATACGATTGTGGCCACCAAGGTGGCTGAGGCCAATCAGAAACTGTATGTCAATCGTGCCGAAGGCTTTATGGGGACGAGTTTGAAGAAGGACGAGTTTGTGGAGAACTGCTCCGATCTGGACGATGTCATTATCTTCTATCGCGACGGAACTTACAAGGTGACGCGCGTGGCCGATAAAGTTTTCATCGGCGAGACGGAACGTTCCAAAGCCGAGAAGCGAAAAGCGGAAATCATCCATATTGCGGTGTTCAAGAAGAACGACAAGCGCACGATTTACAACGTGGTCTATCGCGACGGAAAGGCTTCCGCGTTCTATATGAAGCGTTTCAACGTGACCAGTATCATGCACGACCGCGAATACGATGTGACGCAGGGGAAACCCGGTAGTCGCATCGCTTATTTCACGGCCAATCCCAACGGCGAGGCCGAACAAATCAAGGTGACGCTCAAGCCCAACCCGAAATTGCGCCGCCAGTTCATCGAACAGGACTTCTCCGACCTCTTGGTGAAAGGACGTGGCAGTCGCGGCAATCTGCTTACGCGCCTCGATGTCCATCGCATCACGCTCAAGGCGCATGGCGTTTCCACCTTGGGCGGACGTAAGGTGTGGTTCGACCACGATGTCAACCGCCTCAACTTCGACGAGCGCGGACAGTATCTGGGCGAGTTCCACACAGGAGAGCAAATCCTCGTGATTCTCCGCAATGGCGAGTTCTACACCACCAATTTCGACCTCAACAACCACTACGAAGGCGACATTATGAAGGTCGAAAAATTTGTCGACTCAAAGGCGTGGACCGCCGTGCTCTACGATGCCGACCAGAATGGGTATCTCTATGTGAAACGCTTCCTGTTCGAGTCGCCCAGCGGTGGTCGCCACTGGAGTTTCACCGGCGACAATCCCAAAACGAAGTTGGAAATCCTGACCGATGTGCCTTATCCGCGCATCCGCGTGACGCTCGGCGGCCCCGATGCCTACCGCGACCCCATCGAAATCGACGCGGAAGAATTCGTTGCCGTTAAGGGTTTCAAGGCTAAAGGTAAGCGCGTCACCACCTGCACCATAGAAAGCGTTGAGGAACTCGAACCCACGCGTTTCCCCGAGCCTCCCGCTGAGGCTTCCGAGGCAGAGAGCGAAGCCACCGAGACAGAGAAAGGTGAAGGCCCCAATCTCTTCAATCCCGACGATGTTCCCTTCGAAATCACCAATAATGACACAGAAGAATAAGTCCGTTGCTGGCAGCATTTTGCCAGACGGACTTGTTCCGTATTATACACTTTGTTAAGAAACAACAAGAAAAGGCGCGGGAAATAATTGTATAAACCGTTTTTATTCTTTACTTTTGCCATTAACAAACCTTTAGTTCTGAAATCTGCGTTAAATCTACGCGATTCTGCACTATAAAGACTATCGAACATGACGTTTTACGAAAGAGACAAGGAGCTTGAAGCCATTCGCAAGATAGAGGCCGACACCAAGAGCAGTGCCAAGATGGCCGTCATCACAGGCCGCCCCGGCGTTGGGAAGACGCAACTCGTCCTGGAAGCTACGCGAGAAGGCAACCCCACTCTCTACTTCCCCGTTTCGCGCAAGGCCGAACCGCTTCTCTGCCGCGATTTCTTAGATGAAATGCGGAGAGTGCTCAATCTCCGTATCGACGAGGAATTTATTGACTTCCGAAGCCTCTTCAAATTTATTATCGTCAAATCCCAAGAGCTTTACTTCAACATTATCATAGACGAATTTCAGGAGTTCTATGTTATCAACCCGAAAGTCTATGGGGAAGTGCAAACCATTTGGGACCGTAACCGCGAGCGCAGCCACCTCTGTTTGTTGCTCGTGGGTTCCGACTCGGCACTGATCGATAAGGTGTTCCACGCTAAGCAAGCTCCGCTGAAAGATAGGCACGACCTCTGGCTCGACATCAAGCCTTATTCCACGGCCATGATTCGCCAACTCATCACGGCAGCAAAGCCCGACGCCACGCCGGAGGACCTGCTCGCCGCTTACACCTTCACAGGGGGCGTTCCCCGTTATCTCCACGGACTTATCCGTGCTGGAGCGTTCACTTGCGAGGACATCCTCAAGCATATCCTCCGCCTGGGTTCTCCCTACATCACGGAGGGCCGAAACATCCTCTTAGACGGCGTGGGCAAGGAGTACACTTTCTATTTCTCCATCTTGGCTTGCATCGCCAAAGACATTACGGCGCGCTCCGCCATCGAAGCCACGCTCGACAAAGAAATAGGCGGCTATCTCACCCGCATGGAGGGAGACTTCCACCTCATCACGCGACAAACGCCGCTCTTCTCCAAACAGGGCAGCAAGAACGTGCGCTATTCCATCAATGACAACTTCCTCCGCTTCTGGTTCCGTTATATCTACCACAACGACCGCTACATCTATCAGCACGATTATGAAGGACTTCAGCAACTGGTGCTCAACGACTACGAGGTGCTGAAGCAGCAAAGTATGCGTAAGTATTTCGCACAGAAGCTCCAAGAGGCGGACGAGGCGTGGACTATCGGAGGATGGTGGGACAATGCCGAAGAGAGCCGCATCGATATCATAGCCACGCGCTCCGACACGATGCAATGCATCTTCGCCAATGTGTTGACCGACACCGTTGAGGCCGACCTCAACAAGCTCAAGATACTGGCCGAGCCGCTCCTCGAACAGTTAAAAGGTTATGAGATAACGTATCAGATTTATAGCATAGAAGATCTTTAAGAGGCTTTCCTTCTCTCCCATGCCGGAGAGGGGTGAGCAAGCTCTTATGAGGTTCTCGAATTAGTCATACTTGTTGGACTATTTCGAGAACCTTTTTTCTTACAAGCCTCTCGGGCAGATTGGATTTCTTGCACTTGTCCGAGCACCAACGAGCGGGGAGTAGGGACTGTATTGTTCCGCTCATTGGAGCAATAAAGAAAGGAAGATACCGTCCTAAAAAAAGTGTGTAAGCTCCAAAGTCCTTAATATTTGTAGCGAAAAAAATAAAATAAAGGAGAATGAAACTTACAAAAGAACAACCCCCGGAAATTTTCTGAATTTCCGGGGGTTGTTGCAAAGAGGGAGAAGAATACTGGATTTTCGGGATTGCTTCTCATGAGAACATGCTACACAACATCCTTAGAATAAAGTCATGGGATTATTCCGCAACGGGGCGAACGGACATGGGGGTAATATTCTGGGCGGTGTTCTGCGGGTTTACACTATACTCACTGAAGAGGAAGCTTGCACCTCTATCGTCATCACTCGGAATGGCCGCCCAATATGTTCCACCAATACCCAGGGGGAATACAGTGCCATCCTGGAACATATAGCCTAAAGCTACGAAAAACACAGTCTTTGGAGAACTCGTGCCTGTCTTCAGATTCCAACCGATGGTCCAATTACCACTGACATTGTATTCTTCTTCCGAAAGCGCGTTTTCCCCTGTAGTGGTAAAACCAGAGAATGCGTTGCTGGCGGGCATCTTAAAACCTACGGGGCAGGGGTCGTAAATCGTCTTCACAACAGTGTTGTCGTTGAAACCTTCTACAGTATTATCCATCGACCACAGGTTCCAATAAGAAAAACCTGTCGGTGGATCTTCATCTATAGGACCGGACTCTTCGCGAAAGGCTCTTTCGGGATGCTGAATATTCTCCTGAATGGTATTTGCTCTACCGTCCCATTTCACGGAACCATCATTCACTGTCCGGTTACTGGGGATGGGATCTTTACGCCCAAATTGGTAGTAGACTCCTGCAATGTCCTGTTCGCCACCCGGGTTCTGTGTGATGTCGATATAGGCAAACTGCTTCACTCCTCCGTTGGCCACGGTCTGCTCCACCTTCAAACGTGCCACGCGGGGCTTGTCGTAGGCAGAACCCATCCAGTTAACGTAGACAGAACCAAGTTCACGTGCGGAAAACTTATACGTAACGCCTTGGTGATTAACAACGGGGATGGTGTTGAGGACTTCCTTGTGGTCGAACCACAGGTGCCAGGACCAGACTACCGTGCCGCCCTTCGTCACAGCGATGACGGCGTTACCGTTCTTAATCTTGTCCTGCGGCACATGGAACTGTACAAACTTTTTGTCGGCAGAAAGAGTAAGGCTGCTCGCCTCTACTATGCCACTCGCGTCGGTCCAGACAATCTTGGCGCCGTCGGGAACATTGGCTCCACCGTTGCTCTTCGTGATCCAAGGGTCGGTGATGTCCTGACCGGCATGGTCCTTGAAGTTCTGAAGGATGCAAGTGCCGCTGTTGGACGTTTTGTAGGAGTGCGGATTGGCTGTACCGCCCGTGATAGCGTTGCCGTAAACCAGCGGGATGCGGTAGTAGCCGGGAGCAGAGATGAGGTAGGAGTTGGCGGTGTTCTCCACCGTGGGTGCCCCCGTGGCGTTGGAGAGGTTGTAGAAGTTGCCAGCAGAACCTTTCGGGGTGGCATCCTGCATTTCTTTATTGTATATGGACAGGCTGTCTGTAATGTCTTTTTTCACCGTTGCTGTCCCCTGTTCGGTAGAGGTGCTGCCGTTGCCTTCTTCCATGCTCAAATTGGTGAGCCAACGGGGTTTCGTGGTGCTCAGGGCGGACCAGGTGCTGCCACCGTCGGAGCTCTCCTGATAGCCCACCACTTTCCATTTCACGGGTTGCTGCACGTGGGTCACGGGGTCTTCACGGTAGCTCTGCACTGTGTAGTATTGGGCCGTTGTCGAGGTGTAGTCCACAGCTGCGGGGTTCGTTACCGTGAGTTGGTACTGCCACGTGGATTGCTTCTGCGACAAGGCGTAGGTCTTCGTTGTGCCCGCCTTCCAGGTGCCGGAGAGGTTCACGTTGATGGGGGTGGAACCGTCAGAGAAATAGATCTTTACGCTCACGCCTGACAGCGACTGCGGAATCATGTAGAACGTGAAGTTGTCGCCCGTATTGCCCATAATGATTTGATTGACGGCCTGCGAAGTGCTCACATTGAGCGTGCCGTCGCCGCCAAGGGTGAAGGTGGCGGGGGTGCTCAGGTTGCTCCACGTCGCCCCCGTGCCGTCGGCTTTCGAGGAAAGCGTGTAGCGCCCCTTGCTCTTGGCTCCGATGATTTCCACCTTCGTGATGGTCTTGTTCCACGACAGATTCTGCCCCACCTTGAAGCGAATGGCCGTCAGAGCGTGATGGAAATCGAGGTTCGTTGTCGGAGCCACGTATTGAGTGGCATACTTCACATCGCCGGAGCAGGCCGTCATGAGGTCTTTCTGATTGACCACCTTCGGCTCTACTTCGAAATCAACATAAGGTGTAGATGTATAGCTTTCGGGAGAGAGCTGCAACTTCGTATAGCCCGGGATGACCCGCGGGTAGACGGCATAGAACTTACCATAGGGCAGCGTCCACGACCAGAGCCGCTTGTTGACGAGTATCCCATCGGGGTTGGTGTCCTGGTTGTAGAACCACGGTGTGGTGCTGAGCACGGGTGTAGCACCGCGGTAGCCGGTGGACGAGAAATGGTCGGCCGGAGCGAAGGTTGCCACAACGTTGGCGCGAGGAGCTATGCGCAAGCGGTTTCCACCATGGGCCACGGCTTTTTCATCCGCTCTGCACGGTAGACTCTCTATGCCTGCCGTGGTCGTTTCCAGCAAGCAGGTGTTGGCGTCCTTGCCCATCACATTCAACTGCTGCGAGGTCAGGTCTTCGGGGGTGAGGAGCATCGGTGAGATGCGAGCAGAGAATGCCGCGCGGCTCAACGGTGCGCCCACTGCAGCGCGGGTGGCCGACGGATGTTCCGCCCCATCCTGCACGTTAGAGATATTGTAGGCCACCACGGCTCCGCGGTCGCCCTGCATGGCTTCGTTGTCCAAATCGTCGGCACAAGAAGCAAGGCACAGGCCTGCACCGAGAGTCAAAGCCCACGCCACCCATGGCGACACAAGTTGATTAAAGAGTTGGATTTTCATACTGTCTTTTTCGTTTTTTCTGTGTGTTTTTTTATTCCCACAGGCTGTTACCGGAAAACTTTCGGGTTCCTTCCAATTCTTCGTCTTCATCCTTTGACGGCGGCGTAATGGTCACACTTCCTCCGCCATCGCCACCCGGGCGGACGGGAGGACTTTCAGCCAGGATCATGCTGTCGGCCGCCAATGTGTAGATCTCAGCCATGGGCTGGAGATACATCTTTTTCTCAAGCTTATTCATAATAGAAAAATTTAATGAATGTTCCTACTTTTCCCCCAGTGGGTATTGAGCGTGCATACGGCAAATGCCAACAAAAGACATGAAAATGTTTTTGTAAGTCAAATGAGCAGAGTCTGCTTTAATGCTGCCATGACGAGAAAACGCACTTTTGAGGAATGAAAAAGGGGGTTCTTTTTTTCTCTACCAAGTTCTCTCTTTTCAATTCTTTTTCTCAAGCCATAGGTCAGAAAGTTTTATTCTTTAGGATTTGGCGCGAATATATAAATAGATGTATGTAGTACCAAACGTTTTCAGCAAAATAATATTATTAATCTATAGAAATAGTAATATTGTCTAAATGCGGTTGTGTTTTTAGAACAAATGCATGCGTCAAACTGTTGTATAGTGAGAATAAAGAAAGACTGAAATCCACGCTTTCTACAAAGCTTTTTTTATTATTATTTTGCTATTCAAAACTTTAGCTTTGTCATGACGAGAAAACGCACTTTTTTGAGGAAGACGAAGAAGGTAACGTCCCCTAAAAAGAGTGTAAACTCTTCAGAACGTTACCTTCTTCAGTTTTTTATTGTCTCTTTCTGGTTACTTATTCTTTTCTGCTCTGTTGTCTTTGTCTGTATGTATCAATACAGCGAAAACTAAAGGGGCAGTTGACGCATTTTTTTGCAGCATCATAGTGTTCGGGTCTGATGTAGTTTTTGAGATCAGTCAACAGGATACCAGCCACCTTCTGAGTCCTCGATGGGAGTATCCTTCTTTTTGCGTTCAGGTGTTTTTTGGGTAGTCTTTTCTGTTTGCCGGACGGGCTGCTTTTTCTGTTGTTTCTCGGCTTCTTTGCGTTCCTCGTCGGTCATTGGGTAAGAATCGTTGGGGAAGTCCTCTTTTTTCTCCTGCTTCTTCGGTACGAGCGGATTCACCTTCTTCTTCGGCGTCTCCTGCTTCTTCTGCGGAGTCTCCTGTTTCTTTTCGGGCACGTTCTGCTTCTTCTCCGGCACAGTGTCGGTCTTCGTCGGCTTCGTCGGCTCTACGGGCACTTCCGTCTCTTGTTTCTTTTCCGTTGTCTTTTGTTTCTTCGGCTCGATGGGCACCTCCGTTCCCTCCGTGTCGGTCTGTCGGCGCGGTTGTGAGGGCTGTTCGGGCAGATAGTATTCGTCCTTGTCGAGCTGCTTGTTCTGCTGTTTGTTTAGCAAGTCCTGCGCCGCTTTGTCAGCCTTAGCAATGCTGTCCGCCTTTGCCTTGTCGATGCTGTCGGCCCGTGTAGGTTTCGTTGCAACGGGGTAGATGGTAGGCCGCACGTCTTCGTACTTCTGCACAACGGGCGCGTTCTCCAAGTCAAGCGGAAGCTCTGGGTTGAGCTTCATAGGCGCATAGTGCTTAGTGAAGAATTGCTGATAATCGGAGAAGCTATAAACGGCGGGGACGAGTTCGAGATTTTTCTGTGAAATCAGGAACATCTTTGCGCGCCTTAGCTGTGGGCGCAACTGCTTATCGCGGTAAATATCCTGCGCATACTGATGGGCCTCGTCATAGCTGTTGAAACCACTGATGCGGAACTCCACCAGGCTGCCTTTCTTCGTGGCCGCTTGCGCCGGTGTGGTCTTGTCCGTCTTCGCTCCAGCAGGTTTTGTGGCCGAGGTGCTGCCGCCCGCTGTTGCCGGAGCCGCACCCACTTCGCCAAACTCCTCCACCTTGCTGATGTCAAAGTTGCGCACGTAGAAACCCGTGAAGTTGAAGTGGGCAAGGTCGTAGAGCAGCTGATTATCTTTGATGGAATCTTTCGCGTAAGCAATGAGCACCACGAAAGGCGTATTGCGTTCGGCCGAGAGTTTCTGCTTCGCTTTCGCGCCTAAGGCCAGCGTGTCGGTTTGTGCCGTGCGACGCTCCCAGAGGCTACCCAAATTGTACGCCCCACTACCCGGTCGGCGACCCGCTTCGAGGCCGTTGACAATCATTCCCGCCATTTCGCTGACATCGCTTTGAGGATAGCGCGTCACGAGTTCGCGCAGCTCTTTCGCCACATCGCGATTGTCGGCCTTTCCGATGCGTGACAGCGCGTGAACCAGAATGAATTTCGGACGATTGATGCCGTCACTGAATTTCTCCGTCGACAGTGCGAAGTTCCTTTCCACCTCCGCCGTCTGACGATTGCGGTAGGCCATGTAAGTAGCCGTGTAGAGCGAATCTTCGATGGCCTTGCCGTCACGTCCCAGGCGCAGATAATCAGGGTCGAGAATGCGGCGCGTTGTCGGGCTTTCTGGATATTTCTCAGCCAGATAGTTGCGATAGGTGTTGGCCTCGTTCGGGCGTCCCCAGCGGGAATAGAGCAAGAAGAGCTGGTAGTAGACATCCTCGAGCTTCTCAAACGTGGGATACTGCCTCACGATGCGCTGCAACGTGCGAGCCGCCAGCGGGAAGTCCTCGAGGTCGTCTTTCTCGATGAGACCGGCGTTGTAGAGCGCGTCCATCAAGATGAGATTCGAAGCCTCTTTCTGTTCCTTTGTAAAAGGAATCTGTTTCATATAGTAGTCCCGCTGATGCGGATCATCGGCCGGCGCAACGATGCTGTCCTTGCCCTCCTCTTCAGTTCCCGCGGCTTTCTCCCTTGCCGCCTCGATGCTGTCGAGAGCTGCATAGTCCACCCCCGCGTTCGTATTGAGTTGCACCACCGTCTTATTCGAACGGCGCCAGTTGTCCTCGTTCTTGCGGTTGCCCCAATGTTTGCGGAAATCCTCCTTACCCTGCTGCACCAGCATCGGGTTGTAGAAGTACCACGCCTGCGTCTGCTGTGCCGTTTGTGGGCGGCGCGGCGTGTTGGGCATACCCGGATTGTCGTCGTCCTCACCGTTTTCATCAGCGCGCGCATCGGCCGCACTATCACGACGGGCACGTTCGGCCGCTTTCTCCTGCTGTCGGAGCGCTTCTATGACGCGGTCGATGGCAGCATTACGCTCTTTCTCGCCCATCAGCGACAAGGCTTGGAGCGAGTCCTGCAACTGAACTGCCGAAGTATAGGGCACGAGCTTATCCAACACCCGTGAGCGGCGCGTCACCTCGGCGTAGTCCTTCCGTCGGTTGTCTATCATGCCCAGTGCCTCGTTGTAGCACGTCTGCGCCTTGTCGTAGCGCCCACGTTCCCAGTAGAGCTGTCCCAAGCGGAGGAGCAGCACGCCTTTCTCTGCCCCGCTGCGCGTGGCTTTGGTGCGTCCTTGCTCATAAGCCGCAATGGCCGCAGCGGTATCGTTCTGCGTGAGGTAAACATTACCCAAAGCATAGTAAACTTGGTCCAAATACTCCTTATTCTTATCCGAGCGCGCCATGCCCCGCAGTTGTGCCGTCATCTTGCGTGCTCCGCCCGCCTCCGGAAACACTTCCGTTTGGAGGATGCGGGCGTTGAATTCGAGTTGGTAGGGAGGTGACAGTCGCGCACACTTTCCCAGTGCGCGATAGGCTTCGGCGCGGTGTCCGAGTTGTTGTTCCACCTGTCCGAGCAAGAAGTAGAGCCTTGCGCGGAGCTTGCGGTTGCGTGTTTTTCTTACGGCTGTTTTGAGATAGGGCAGTGCGTCCGCAAAACGCTCTTGGCGCAGCAAGAGATCGGCCCGAGTAGCCGCCAGTTCTCCGCCGAGGCGCGCGGGAATAGAGTCGCGGCGCACCTTGTCGAGGGCATCTTCCGCATCGTAGAACCAGCCCAGTTCGGCATACGAACGCGCCATCCACGTGCGTGCTTCTTGCACCACGGGCGGTTCGGCGGCATAGCGACGCGTGATATAGGAAAAGGTGGAGGCCGCGCCTAAGAAGTCGCCCTTCTGAAACTGCGCCTGCCCCATCAGGAGCCACGCGTGTTTGAGGAAAGGGTTGAACTCCTTGCGCCGGAGGAACTGCTTCATCTTTTCGCTGCGGCTCTTCGTCGGGTTCACCTCCGGTTTCACCTTGATGCTATGGAGCTGAATGGCTTTCTCCGATTTGGTGATGGCGCGGTCAAACTGGCTTTTGCCAATGTTGCGCGTGGCCTCGTTGCCAACGGGGAAAAACGGCAATATCTCCGTGTAGTTGTCCACGTTGCCCGAAATCTGCGCATCCACCCCTTCTTTGTAGGCCTCGTGGCCGTTGAAGTAAGTATTATACTTTGCTGTGAAGCCCTGCCAGAAGCGCGAGCCTGCCGTGTTCTGCTTCGTAGTGCACGCCACGAGGCAGAAAATCACACATATATATAGGAGTAGTCGTTTCAAGATACGAGGGAGATGATGTCTATCTTGTATAAACTCAAAAATTAGCGTATTATTGTCCGAATCATGCGGCAGAAGAAGTAGAGCACCACTGAGATGAGGATGATCGAAGCCCCGCTGGGCACGTTGAGATAGTAGCTCACCACCAGTCCGCCCACGATGCCGGCGAAACCAAACAAGGCCGAGAGCCACACCATGCTGCGGAAGCGATGCGTGAAGAGCGCGGCCGACTGCTGGGGAATGGAAAGCAGCGAGATGACTAAGACGATGCCCACCATGCGCAGGCAAACCACGATGGTCAGGGCGATGAGCGCAATCATGACCCGCTCGATGAGGCGCACAGGTAGTCCCTGCGTCACGGCAAACTGGCGGTCGTAGCCCACCGTGATGATGGCCGGCGAGAGGAGCAGGTAGAAAGCGTACGTCAGTAGTGTGAGGCCGCCGATGATGTAGAGGTCGAGGCGCGAGATGGAGAGGATGTCGCCGAAGAGGTAGGCCGAGAGATCATTCATAAAGCCCGGCGTGAGATAGGCAAAGAGAATGCCCACCGCCATACCGAAAGTCCAGAGCATGGCAATGGCGCTGTCCTCGCGGATGTTGCGACGGCTCAGGAAGTCGATGGAGAAACCCGAGAAGAGGGTGAAGGCCGCAGCCCCCACCAAGGGACTGATGCCCAACCATGCTCCGAGGCCCACTCCGCCTAAGCCGGCATGGGCCATGCCGCCCCCAGCAATCACCAAGCGACGCGTGACGACATACGTCCCTATCACGGCGCAGAGCATCGCCGCCAGAAAACCGCCTAAGAGGGCGTGCTGAAAAAATGTGTAGGAGAGAATCATGGTTTTTCGGCTTGTTCGCTCACAATCATATAGGCCTCGTCTTTCAAGGCATCGGGCAGTGCCACACCGCGCAGTTGCAGCGAGCGCAGCCAACCGTGAACTTCGTCGGGGCGCATTGTTGTGAGCACTTCTTCAAACTGTTCCACCTCTGCCGCAGTGTAGGCATCGGAAGCCCTGCCGCGGTAGTCGTCGAGTTCTTCATCCTCGTAGTAGTCGGGCTCTTCTTTCAAGTCCTCGACAGTGCAATCCAGGTTGCACATTCCGCCCAGTCCGCACATGGGGCGCGGCTGCTCCTCGCGTTCAGACGGCTGTTGCACATCGGCAGCAGGGGCAGGCGCGGCAGTTGTTCCGAATTCCGATACTTTCTCCTCCGTGGTGCGCGGCTTTCGGCGCAGCGCGTTGATGATTTGGATGAATACCATCAGGAGCAAAGCGATGGCAAATGCTATGAGAAATTTCATTGTTGTTCAAAATTTTTGAGGTCGTCCCAAAAGGAAGGATAAGATTTGGCCACCACTTCGGGGTGCTCGATGGCCAGTCCTGTGCAGCGATAAGCACAAGGCGCAAAGGCCAAAGCCATGCGGTGGTCGTCGTAGGTGGCAATGGGTGCTGTGGCAACGGTCGCCGGTTGTGGCGCATCACAACGCAGCACGGTGTCGCCCTCCACCACTACCTCACAGCCCAGTTTGCGCAACTCCTGTTGCAGTGCCGCGAGGCGGTCGGTTTCCTTGATGCGCAAACTCTCCAAGCCGCTGAAGCAAAACGGCCGCCCCAGCATGGCGCACGTTACCACCAGCGTTTGCGCCAAGTCGGGCTGCGCGCTGAGGTTCAGTTCGAGGCGGCCTGTCGTGGCCTCCCCCTTGGTGAGCACCACGCCCTCGGGCGTAAATGCCGTGTGCACGCCTAAGGGTTCGAAGAACTCACGCGTGCGCGCATCTCCCTGCAGGCTCTCGTGCTGCAATTGTGGCAGCACGATGCGCGCTTCGCTGTCGGGAGAGAGCGCGAGGAGTTCGTACCAATAGGACGCCGCACTCCAGTCGGCCTCCACGGTGTAGTCCGCCGTGCGCTGATACCCGCCAGGTGCTACAAAGATTTCGTTCTCCGCCGTCCAGTGGGCAATGGCACCGAAATCGCGCATCAGGGCCAGCGTCATATCGATGTAGGGGCGCGAAGCAATGTGGCCGGCGAGCGTGAGGGAGAGCCCTTCGCGCATCACGGGCGCAATCATGAGGAGCGCCGAGATGTATTGCGATGAGATATTGGCCTCCACCGTCAGAGAGCCACCGGCGAGTTCGCCGCCTTTGATGCGCAAGGGCGGGAAGCCTTCTTCCCCGACATACTCCATCTCCGCCCCCAACTGTCGTAGGGCATCGACGAGTACACCGATGGGGCGTTGCAGCATCCGCTCCGACCCCGTGAGTACGCGCTCACCGGGGCGTGTGGCGAAAAGGGCCGTTAGGAAACGCATGGCTGTACCCGCTCCGTGGATGTCGATGGTGGAGCGAAAGCCCATGAGTCCGCGGCGCATCACAATGGTGTCGTCGGCCTCACTGAGGTTGTGCAGACTGACGGGCTGCGGCAAGCACGCATTGATAGTGAGCAGGCGGTTGGAGAGGCTCTTCGAGGCTGGCAGCACAACCCTCCCGCGCAGCTCCGGCAAGAGCCGTAAAGTTTTCAGTTCCGACATGGTTTGTGGTCTTTGTATGCAAAGATAGAAAGAAATTGGGGAAAATGGCTGATTCCTTTCTTGGTGGGCTCAGACTGGTCGGAGGTTCTCTTGGCTTTCTTGGTTCTCGGACCTTCTTTTTCCTTATTGCCTCGCCCGATAGAATAAGGCTATCAGCTGGCTTCCTTATTGCGCCAGCTGACACAATAAGGGAAAACGCTCGTTTTCGGGCATTTTCCCGCGCTTTTGGCCACTCCTTTCTGCCATACAATCCTAATTTTCCAAGAAAAACAGTATCTTTGCGCAAATACTAACAAAGCATTTATATGACTTTCACCGAAAAAGCATGGCCTATCTTTGAACAGGTTGTGCGCGATTATCACAAAACCGATAGTATCGATGCGGCAGTGCCCAACCCCTTTACACCGCAAACCATCGAGTACGACCTCTATCGCAAATGCTGGATTGATGCTGCTCAATGGCACATGGAGGACCTCATCCGCGACCCGGAAATCGACCCGCAGGAGGGGATGACACTCAAACACCGCATCGATAAGAGCAACCAGGCGCGCACCGACCTCGTGGAACTCATCGATAGTTATTTCCTCTCCCTCTTCCATGAGGTGAAGCCACTGCCCACGGCCACCATCAACACCGAAACACCGGCATGGGCCGTGGACCGCTTGAGCATCCTGAGCCTCAAAATCTGGCACATGCGCGAACAAGCTGAACGTCCCGATGCTTCGGCCGACCACAAAGCGCGTTCCGAACAGCGACTGAACGTGTTGCTCGAACAGAAGAGCGACCTCTGCGGCGCGCTCGACGCCTTGCTCGACGATCTCGCTGCTGGTCGCAAGGTGATGAAGCTCTACAAGCAGATGAAGCTCTACAACGATCCCGAAACCAACCCTGTATTGTATAAAAAATAAGACTTCTGTGCGCCATATAGCCATACTCCGATTCTCCGCCTTGGGCGACATCGCCATGACCGTCCCAGTTGTCGACTGTCTGGCACGGCAGTACCCCGACCTCCGCATCACCGTGGTGTCGCGCCCCTTTGTAGGGCCTCTCTTCGAGAACCTACCCCAGAATGTGGACTTCTTCCCTGTGGATTTGCGGAAGGACTACGTGGGGCTGCGCGGACTGTGGCGATTAGCGCGGCAACTGAAGCGTCACGGCGTGGATGCTGTGGCGGATTTCCACAACGTGTTGCGAACCATCGTGATTCGCCGCATCTTGCAATTTCATGGCCTGCGCGTGGAGCACATCGACAAGGGGCGGGCGGAGAAACGCCGTCTCGTGGCGCATACCTCCCACAAGCGGTTGCCGTCCTCCTTCGAGCGCTACAACAAAGTGCTGGCGCATTTGGGGCTGGACGTGACGCTCAACTTCCAGCGGCTTGCGCTGCCTGCTTCGCCCCTCATCGATGAGCTTTTAGGGCCGCGGGGAAAGACCGAATACCTCCTCGGCGTGGCTCCCTTTGCGGCGCATCGCGGGAAGATTTACCCTACCGGAAAACTCGCTGAGGCGTTGGCACTCATCTTGGAGCAACGCCCCAGTACGCGCTTGTTTGTCTTTGGCACGCCGCGCGAGATGGACACCATCCGCAAGGAATGGGACGACCGCTTCCCCCGCATCGTCTTCGTCTCCGACACGCTGCGCGGTCTGGGGCAGGAATTGCAACTCATGGGCCGCCTCGATGCGATGATCTCGATGGATTCGGCCAATATGCACCTGGCCTCACTCGTGGGCTGCCCCGTGGTGTCGATTTGGGGACAGACGCACCCCGATGCGGGCTTTATGGGCTGGGGACAAATGGGCGCAAACCTCGTGCAGCAGGAGCTATCGTGCCGCCCCTGCTCCATCTTTGGCAATAAGCCTTGCCGCTTCGGCGACTACCGCTGCATGCAGAAAATTTCGCCCAATATCATTGCGGCGAAAGTGGATGAAATCTTTACTGGAAAAAAGCCGAAAGAGATTGTTTAGGGGCCTAGGAACCCTAGGACCCCTAGGGCTGCTAGGAATCCTAGGCCTCCTAGCCCAATAGATCCATCTCGAAGGGCGCACCATGGCGGCGTATGTAGCGCTTCCAGAACTTTCGGCGGGCAGAAAGCATGCGTTGGCGGCATTCTGCAGGGCAGGCGTGGCGCGCTTCGGCATAGGCATCGGCCATCGCCTCGAAGAAAGGGGGCTGTCCCCAGAGTCGGGCGAAATTGCGGCAACCCTCGGCCACAGAAACGCTTCCGAAGCGCATACGATTGGTATCGACAAGAGAGAAATGCGGCTCGCCATCGATAACCTCAAAAAGAATGTTGCCCGGCGAATAGTCGAGATGAAGAATTCCCGCCTCGTGAAGGCGCGCCGTGAGGCGGGCAAAACTGCGAGCCACCAACAAGACTTCAGGAGTGAGCGGCGCGGTGGCAAACTCATAGAAACGACGCGTGTAAGGACACTGCACGCTAACGAAAAAACTCTCCGCTATCAATCCCCCTTTTCTTCGTTCGAGATAGGCCACCGGTTCGGGACTATCTACTCCGGCCGCGTGCATACGAAACGGATTCTCATAGGCGCGTAAGCCTTTGGGACGGCGCAGGAAGGTGTAGGCCACGCGCTGAAAAAAACTGGGCTGGCGAAACCGCTTCACGTTGAGTTCCAAATCCTCCCACTGACACACGCGCAGGGAGTTGCGACTCTCGCGCAGGCTTCGCCCCTCGGCAAAGTAGGCGTCGATGTTTTCGAGGAAGGGGCGTACCCGTTCGTATTTTGGATTGATGAGTAGTTTCATTGAGCAGTGTTGAAGATGGAAAAAAGGTGCGCCAAGTCCCGACAAAGAGCGAAGACGGGCGGCAGCCACGGGCGAAAATCGGTGGGCACGCTGTCGTGCACACGCAGGTTGAACTTCGCCGCTATGCTTTTCCCTTTCTGGCAAAAATAAAGAAGTGCGTGAAAAGAACCAAAATAATTTGGGAGAAATCATAATCTGATTTAATTTTGCAGTGAAGAAAGGTAACTCGTCTTTACACTTTTTGGGTTATGCATGCCTTTTGTTGATACAGCGAGGCTGCGAGTTTTCCCCTTTCTTTTTTACACTCACAACTATGCAGATTGCTTACGACGCTAAACGCCTTTTTAACAACTTTACAGGCCTGGGCAACTACAGTAGGACACTGATAGATATGCTCACGGCTCGTTTTCCGGATAACACATACCTGCTCTACACCCCTAAGATTTCGGATGCCAACGTGGTGAAGCCTTATCGCCACAAAGAACATTGTAGCACGCGCATGCCCGAGGGACTGGTGCGCGGTTCGCTTTGGCGCGGCTATGGTCTGGCCAAAGAGCTGAAGAAAGACCAGGCTGATCTTTACCACGGCCTTAGTCATGAGCTACCAATGGGTTTGGGGGCTGCTCGAATTCCGGCAGTGGTGACGATGCACGACGTGGCTTGGCGCACCTTTCCCGCGATGTACCACCGCTGGGACCGCGCCATCTACGACTTCAAGGCGCGCTATGCTTGTCGCGAGGCACAACGCATCGTGGCTATTTCGGAAGCTACGAAACGTGATGTATGCAAATTCTACAACGTGAAGGAAGAGAAAGTGGAGGTCATTTATCAGCCTGCACAACAACTCTTCTATGCGGAACTCAATGAAGAACTGGCGCATCGGAAACTGAAACAGTACTTGCCGCAGTTGCCTACGGACTACCTCCTCTATGTGGGTTCGGTGAACCGTAGGAAAAACCTCATGGGCATCGTTCGCGCTCTCGAAGCCATCCCTGCTGGCGAGCAACTGCCGCTGGTGGTCGTGGGCAACGGACGAGAATACCTCGAAGAGGTTCATTCCTATGTGTGCCGCTATAAGCTGAGCCGTAAGTTCTTCCTTTTCACCGATATTTACGACAATCGCCTGCTGCGCTACCTCTATGAGTGTGCCACGGCCTTTGTCTTCCCTTCCTTCAACGAAGGCTTTGGACTGCCTGTGGTGGAGGCGCAACTCTGTGGTACGCCCGTGGTGACCTCCAACGTGTCGTGTCTGCCCGAAGCTGGAGGCCCTCACTCGCTGCTGGTAAACCCGAACGACCCAGAGAGCATTGCTCACGCCATCCGCACCCTCCTTGCCGACGACGAGGCGCGCCAACAGCGAGGCCGCAACAGTAGGCAGTGGGCGCTTGAGACCTTTGCGCCAACCCGCCTTGCCGAGCAGATGATGCAGATGTATCGAGGCGTGGTGGGGGAGGAATGATCTGTCCCCGTAGGGCCTTAGCGAGCGAAACAGTCCCGCCGAAGTGCTGACGAAGACCTGCCCCGGATCTGTTCAGCGTCTTGCAGCGCGGAGGAAAGAACGAAAGAAGAATATTTTTACATTAATAATAAGTTCTGTTATGAAAACATGGATTCTGGCAAGCTTTATGGCTTGCGCGGCCTTGTCTCTCCAAGCGAAAGACGCGGCAATGGTAGCCCCCGACACCTCCCACACGGAGGTTGCGACAACGGACCTGAAAGTCCTGCAACCCACTTTGGCATTGAAACCCGTGAAGAACGTGACGGGTACGATACTTGGCCCCTTCGGTTGGTTGAGTGCCCATTTCGATACGCGCCTCAAAGGCAACCGCGGTTGGGGCTTTGGCGGCGGATTGGGCTGGGCTTATTCAGGCTCCAATGATTGGTTTGGCGAAAAGGAGTCGTTCCACCTGCTTTCGCTCTCTCCTGAGTTCAACTACCTCTTCGGCAAGAAAAAAAGCAAATTTGAGTTGGGCGGCGGTATGACCGTGGCACTCATCTTTGGAAAAGTTGAATATCTCGAAGACGGTTATATGGGACCTACAGGTCCAGGTTATGTTGTCCCTGGTAATACTCATGAAACATTCTTGGCCTATTATTTCTTCGGCACGATAGGCTATCGCTTGCAGCCCTTCCGTGGTTTCTCCATGCGCGTGGGAATTTCTCCCACCTTCGGTTTGGGTGGCGACCACTCCGTGGATGGCATCCTCATCCTTCCCTATTTAGGCTTTGGATATTCGTTTTAAGAAATAGCTTCTTCCACCTCCTCTACCTCCGACCAGTCCCGACTGGTCGGAGGTTCTCTTTTTGGTGGGCTCAGACTGGTCCGACTGGTCCGACTGGTCGGAGGTTTTTCAAGAAAGCTGGTTCTCGGACTGGTCCGACTGGTCCGACCAGTCTGAGCCCACCAAGAAAAAGGCAAAAAGAATAGCTGCGGCCCATTTCACAACGTGCCGCAGCTTCACAGAACTTATATAGAGATGAAAAAACTATTTCCTAAATCAGAGCAACAGGGGCGGGCTTTGTGGATGCCTCTCTCCCTTGAATGCATTGCAAAATTACGAAGCGTTTTTGATTTAGACAAACAAATAATAGAAAAAAAAGCGAAAAATTTTTTCTGTCTTTTATTTTGCTAATTGTCAGTTAGCATTTTCTGGTCGTTTCCTCTGATATAGGATTTTTCTCAGCAATATATGTCACTTTTTTATTAGGCGAATGCTCTCGGGCAGCAATTCGATGCAGCGGGAGCGGTAGAGCGTACCCACAGCGCGTTTGAAGGTCTTTTTGGACACGCCAAACTCGCGCATAATGTCCTCTGATGCAGACTGGTCTGTAAAGGGAATCTCCCCTCCGGCCTCCTCGAGGCGTTCCTCCAGAACTTCTGCAAAATCGCGGAAGCGACTTTTGCCGATTCTTTGCAGTGAGAGGTCAAGTTTTCCGTCGGGTCGGAAGGTGACGATGCTGGCGCGGAGGCGTTCGCCGGTGCGGTGGTCTTCGTAGATCTGATTGTCGTAGATGAGGCCCGGCCAAGCATTGTCCACGATGACCTTGAAGCCGAGCGGCGTTTTCTGCTGAATGAGGATGTCGACCTCCTCACCGCGGTGGTAGCGGCCGTAGGGGGTGGGTTGGATGAAGCGGTCCACCTTTGCGGAGGCCACGATGCGGCTCGTTTCTTCATCGATGTAGATATAGACGATGTAGGAACGGTCCTTTTCCATGCGGCGTTTCTGCTCGCGGAAAGGCACGAAGAGGTCCTTCATGAGTCCCCAATCGAGGAAGGCGCCGTACTCATTGACCCACGCCACGCGTAGATAGGCAAATTCGCCCACGCGTGCCAGTGGCGTTTCCGTGGTGCCCACGAGGCGTTCCTCCTGGTCGAGATACACGAAGACGCGGACTTCATCGCCGGGCTTCATCTCGGGCAACACATAGGTTTTGGGCATGAGAATCTCGCCCACTTCGCCGCCGTCGAGGTAAGCTCCGTGGTCGGTGAAGCGCGTGATGCGCAGCGTGTTGTAGTTGCCCAATTGGAGGGTGGAGGTGCGCTCAGTGGCAGTGGCTGTGGGACGCTCAGATTGTGGATGCTTCATTTTCGGGGAGGTTGGAGGGCGGCACGCTGATATGGCCGTCGATGATGTGGATAGTGCGGTCGGTGAGTCGGGCCAGTTCCTCGTCGTGTGTCACGATAACGAACGTTTGTCCCAGTTTGTCGCGGAGTTCGAAGAAGAGCTGGTGCAGTTCGGCTTTGTTGTGGGAGTCGAGCGAACCCGAAGGCTCGTCGGCGAGAATCACATCGGGCTGATTCATCAACGCCCGCGCCACGGCCACGCGCTGCTGTTCGCCACCGCTCAGTTCATTGGGCTTGTGTTCCGCACGATTCTGAAGTCCCATAAACTGTAGGAGTTCGAGTGCGCGCTGACGGAGTTCACCATGGGAGCGGCGGGCAATCATTCCCGGAATCATGATGTTTTCGAGCGCGGTGAATTCGGGGAGGAGTTGGTGGAACTGAAAGACGAATCCGATGTGCCGGTTGCGGAAGTCGGCCAATTTGCGACTGTTGAGCGCCAGCACGTCGGTACCGTTGATAAGGAGGCTGCCCGCATCGGGCTTGTAGAGTGTGCCGATGATTTGGAGTAGCGTGGTTTTGCCCGCGCCGCTTGGGCCTACGATACTGACAACTTCGCCTTTCTTGATGTTGAGGTCGATGCCCTTGAGCACCTCGAGTGGGCCGAAGGATTTCCTGATTCCGTGGAGTTCTATCATAATGGCGTCAAAGTTAATGGAAAGCGGAGGAAAAAGCAAGAGGGAAAGCCTCTCCAGCTTTCGCGAGAGGGTCTCGGACCAGTCGGACCAGTCCGACCAGTCTGAGGAGCAGCTTTCGCGAGAGGGTCTCGGACCAGTCGGACCAGTCCGACCAGCCTGAGGAGCAGCTTTCTCGAGAGGACCTCGGACCAGTCCGACCAGTCAGACCAGTCTGAGGAGCAGCTTTCTCGAGAGGACCTCGGACCAGTCCGACTAGTCCGACCAGTCTGAGCCCACCAAGAGAGTCCCTCAGGCCTCTGAAAACTGTAGCTTCAAGGGAGAAGCTTTTTGGAGGTGAGCTTCGAGTTCTTTTTCCTCAATCTCGTAGGCCGAGAGAGTGGAGGAAGTGGGGTATTTGTTAAAAAACGGATCGTCGGAGATATAAAGGCGGATGGCTTCCACTTCGGGGTGTGTGAGCATTCGCTTGCAGTAGGCCTCGATGCGTGGGCGGCTGCGAGGGAGCACTTTGACGCCCGCGCCGCCTGTTGCGAGACGGAGAGCTGCGATGACGTGTACCGTTTGGCGCAACTGCTTCACGGCGGAAACTTTTTCGGAAGAGAGTTTGTGGGAGATACTGATGTTGCGACCAAAGGTTTGGTTGATGTCGTTCATCAACTTGCAGAAGATGAGGCCGTGAGGCGCTGTGTCGTGGAGTCGGTGGTAGGCGATGTGGTAGTGAATCATTTCGTGGATAATCACATCGTCGAGTTCTTCGGGCGTGAGGTCGAAAAGCACGCTGAAACGCAAGTAGAAATCGTAAGGCTCAATGCGTCCCAGCGGTGTGCGGCGCGTGCGGTGTTGGTACTTCCCCACGAAAGTCGTTGCGCGGGAGAGGCGGATGGGGATGTCGGGGAGGTGGTTGCCGAAGATGAGTTGGTTGTATTCTTTGAATTTCTGTTCTATATAAGGAATGGAGGCACGCATATTTATATCTATGAGTCTGACGCAGAAGTGCTACTTCGGGCTTACGAGGATGAGGGCGTCCTGCACGCTGATGACGCGGATGGGGGTGCCTTCATCGATGAAACCTCCGGCACTCTTCACTTCAACGTTCTTGCCGTCTATCTCGGCGTTGCCGATGAGGGCGAGGCGGGTGAGAGCGCGCCCTTCGTCGCCGGGGTGCACAGAGAGCTGTGCCGCGGTGGCATTGGTAGAGTCGATGTTGGTGTGTAGTTCGGCACGCTTGATGATGGGCGAGCGACTCACGAGCCAGAACAAGAAGAGCACGAAGGCCACGGAGGCGAAGAGGGCACAGGTGGCGATGAATGCGCCATAATGGTAGAAAGTGATGGCATCGGCCACGAGGATGAGGGCAGAGGCCGTGATACCAGGCACGCCAAAGCCAGGCGTGACGAAAGCCTCGATGGCGAAAAGCAAGAGGGCCACGAGGACGATGGTGCCGATGAGGAGGAGTGGTGACATAATGCTGTTGTTTTTCGGACGGGACGGACTGTTCTGGTGAGTCCGGCGTGTCGGAATGTTTTTAGGGGAGAACGAGAGGGAAGTACTCGTGTTTTTTTTTAATACGCCTCGCGATACTTCGATTCATCTTTATCGTCGAGCATCGAAAGGTAGCTCTGATAGCGCGAAGGCGCAAGGCGGTGTTCTTCGAGGGCCTGAAGCACCGCGCAACCAGGTTCGTTGGTGTGCGTGCAGTTGCCGAAGCGGCATCCGGCGGAGAGGCTGAAGAGGTCGCGGAAGAAATGGGATACTTCCTCCCTTTCAAACTCGAACGTGCCAAAGCCTTTGATGCCGGGGATGTCGATGAGTGCGCCTCCCTGGGGCAGGTCGTAGCGTTCGGAGAAGGTGGTGGTGTGCATGCCCGTTTCATGGGCGTCGCTGATTGAGGCGGTGCGCGCGTGAGCCTCGGGAATGAGCGCGTTGAGGAGGGTAGACTTCCCCACACCGGAGTTGCCCGCTAAGAGCGTGAGGCGGTTGGTGAGCAGTGGGGCGAGCGCATCGAGTCCCTCATGGGTGATGGCCGACACATGTAGCACCTCGTAGCCTATGTCGCGATAGATGAGCGTGAGGTAGTCGAGCATTTCGCGCTCTTCGCTGGAGAGATCGTCGGTTTTGTTGAAACAGATGGCCGCAGGAACGCGATAAGCCTCCGCACTGGCCAGAAAGCGGTCGATGAACGTCGTGGACGTTTCGGGGCGCGCAATGGTCACGACGAGGAGCGCCATGTCGAGATTGGCCGCCAGGATGTGGCTCTGCTTGGAGAGGTTGGAGGCTTTGCGAACGATATAGTTTCGGCGCTCGTCTATTTCGCAGATGAACGCCGTTCCACTGCCGTCCTCGATGATGCTAACGCCATCGCCCACGGCCACGGGGTTGGTGGAGCGGATGCCTCGCAGGCGGAAGTTGCCCTTGACTTTGCATTCCACTTCGCGCCCGTCGTCGGTGCGCACGGTGTACCAGCTGCCGGTGCTGCGTACTACCTGCCCGTGAGTGTGTGTGGTGAGGGTTGGCATAGTTGGTGGAGGGGAGCTTTTTTGGTGGGCTCAGACTGGTCGGACTGGTCGGACTGGTCGGAGGTCCTCTTGAGGGGACTGGTTCTCGGACTGGTCGGACAGGTCGGACTGGTCGGAGATCCTCTGAGGGGGATTGGTTCTCGGACTGGTCGGACTGGTCGGACTGGTCGGAGGTCCTCTGAGGGGGATTGGTTCTCGGACTGGTCGGACTGGTCGGACCCGTCGGAGCCCACCAAGGAGAGCTGCTTAGACAGTCATGATTTCTTTGTTCTTGACTTCGAGGAGCTGCTCGATCTGCTTCACCATCTTGTCGTGAATCTTTTGCAGGTCGTTCTCAGCGTCCTTGCGGAGGTCTTCGCTCAAGCCCTCTTTTTCGGCTTTTTTGAGTTTGTCGATACCGTCTCGGCGAATGTTGCGGATGGCCATCTTAGCTTCTTCAGCCTCCTTGTTGCACTGCTTCGTCAGCGCGCGGCGGCGTTCCTCGGTCAGCGCGGGGATGGCCAGGCGGATCACCTCGCCGTTGTTCTCTGGCATGATGCCCACCTCGGAGTCGATAATGGCTTTTTCGATGGCGTGGAACATGCTCTTGTCCCAAGGCTTGATGGCGATGGTGCGCGAGTCGGGAGTGGAGATGGCCGAGACGTTGTTGAGCGGCACTTGGCTACCGTAGGAGTTTACGCGTATACCGTCTAAGATGTGAACATTGGCCTTTCCGGCGCGGATTTGAGCCAGCGTCTCTTCGAGGTGCATCACGCTCATTTCCATTTTTTCCTCACATTCTGCGAGGCATTGTTTTACGTCGAACATATCTTTTTTACCTTATTTATTTGTTATAATTCACTATTATTGGGCGAAGATAAGTATTTTCTCGGATTTTGTCAAAATACGCCTTATATTTTTATTGCCGCAGGAGTACATTTCCTACTTAGCACATTTAATTATTACCTTTGCACGGAAGATGAACCAGTTTGCCGATATCATATTGCCCTTGGCCGTGAGCCAGCCCTACACCTACCGCCTGCCGCAGGAGTTGGCTGGGCGGGTTGTGGTGGGTAGCAGAGTTGTAGTGCCGCTCGGTCGCCGCAAGTACTACACCGGCATCGTTTTCCGCCTCCACGCCACGCTGCCTGCCACCGTCGACGCGTCCGTCTTGAAGGACGTGGCCGAAGTGGTGGACGAGCAACCCCTGCTGCTGCCCGCGCAGTTGCAGTTTTGGGAGTGGATGGCGCAGTATTATATGTGCACGCTGGGCGAGGTAATGAAAGCCGCCCTGCCTTCGGGCCTCAAACTCGAGAGCGAGAGCGCGGTGCTGAGGCATCCCGATTTCTCCGATTTCGATGCTCTCACAGAGCGCGAGAGTCGTGTTCTTGACGCTCTTTCGGCCGAAAAAGGAGAGAGCCTTGCGAGTTTGCAGCGTGAACTAAATATTGACAATATCCTACCGCTTGTGCGCCGTTTGCTGGAGCGTGACGCCGTCGTGATGGAAGAGAAAATGACGCGGCAGTATCGGCCCAAAACGGAGAAACATGTGCGCCTTGCCGCCGACTTTCAGGATGAGAATCGCCTCAATGAAGTTTTTGAAAACCTCAAGCGCACTCCTAAGCAGAGCGAACTTCTTCTCAAATATCTCGAGTTTTCCAAGGCCTCCACGGCTTTTGCTCTTTCCAATATGGGCTTGCTCGAGGAAGTGGCGCGGCGCGATCTCCTTCGCCTCCCAGGTGCTTCCGAGTTTGCCCTTTCTGCCCTCGTCGGTAAAGGCATTTTGGAGGTCTACGACTATGAAGTGGGTCGACTCAAGACGCAGAAGGCACTGCCCGAACTTTTGACAAAAGAACTCAACCCAGCGCAGCAGCAGGCCTATGAGGAAATCATGCAATCCGCCTCTACTCCCGTCCTGCTGCATGGCGTTACCTCCAGTGGCAAAACGGAGATTTATATCCGCCTCATAGAGGAAGCTTTGCAGCGCGGAGAGCAGGTGCTGTATCTCCTGCCCGAAATCGCCCTTACCACGCAGATCATGACGCGGTTGAGTCGGGTTTTTGGCGACAAACTCGGCGTTTATCATTCTAAGTTTCCCGATGCCGAACGCGTGGAACTCTGGCAGCGGCAACTCTCGGAGCATCCTTTTCCGCTCATTCTCGGCGTGCGTTCCAGTCTGTTCCTGCCCTTCCGCAACTTGGGGCTAATCATCGTTGATGAAGAACACGAAACGAGCTACAAACAGCAAGATCCTGCACCGCGTTATAACGCTCGCGATGCCGCCCTTGTGCTGGCGCGTTCCACCGGTGCGCGCGTGCTTCTCGGAACGGCTACACCAGCCGTCGAGACCTACCACAATGCGCTTTCTGGGAAGTATCGACTCGTGGAACTCACCACGCGCTACGGCGATCGGCAACTGCCCGAAATCGTGGTGGAAGATGTCAAAGAATTGCGCCGTAAGAAACTCATGAAAAGTCCGTTCTCGCCGCGCCTGACCGAAGAGATTCGCGAGGCGCTGGCTCATCACGAACAGGTCATCCTCTTTCAGAACCGCCGCGGCTATAGTCCCGTTTTGGAATGTCACACCTGCGGCTGGACGCCTCATTGTGAACATTGCGACGTACCGCTCACCTACCATCAGCAGCAGGGCCGCCTCGTTTGCCACTACTGCGGAACGCCCTATCCGCTGCCCCAGCAGTGTCCCAACTGTGGTAGCACCGAATTGCGCGACTTAGGTTATGGCACGGAGAAGATAGAAGCCGCCGTGCGCGCCTTTTTCCCCGAAGCCCGCACGGCGCGCATGGACCTCGACACCACGCGCAGCCGCTCCAGTTATGAACGCATCCTCGAGGCCTTTGGACGGGGCGAAACGGACATCCTCATCGGTACGCAGATGGTCACGAAAGGACTCGATTTCGAGCGGGTCCACGTGGTGGGCATCCTCAATGCCGACCAGAGTCTCAATGTGCCCGACTTCCGCGCCTTTGAGCGTTCGTTTCAGATGCTCAGCCAGGTGGCGGGTCGCGCAGGGCGAAAAGGTCGTCGCGGCCTTGTGGTGTTTCAGACACGCCAGCCCCAGTTGCCCGTGGTGCAGCAAATCGTGACGAACGACTACCGCGCCATGTACGCCAGTCAGCTCGTTGAGCGGCGCGAGTTCCTCTATCCGCCTTTCTGCCGCATCATCAACATTTTTGTGCGCCACCGCGATGAGCGCATTTGCGAAGACGCCGCACAAAAGTTTGCACAGAGCATCCGCCCTTATTTCCAGTCCGACCTCCTCGGTCCGGACCGTCCCGCCGTGGCGCGTATTCAGGCACTCTACATTCGGAAGATGATGCTCAAGGTGCGCCCCGCGTTCTCCGCGGCCAGCATCCGCCGCACCCTCCTTTCTGCTCGCGATGTCCTTTTAGCGCGTCCCGAACTCAAAGGCGTGCAACTCTATTTTGATGTAGATCCGCTCTGATTTTTCCTTTCAGTCTCTCTCCAGCGGGAGGGAAACGACTGTCTTTTTGTAGGCTTTGGAGCGGCTCTATTGTTAAAAATAGATTTTTTTTATTCTTTTCTTGGTCGGAAAAAAGGAATTCACTTACATTTGCATATCTCTAAACAATTCATTAAAACAATTAAAATTATGAAAAGATTTTCCGTAATGCTGGCGATGCTCGTAGTGGCATTTGTTTGCTCAACGACGGCTTCTGCCCGTGGTGTCATTATCTATGGTAATGGTGATGCACTCAAAACGCTCCACGAATTGCCCGACAGTTTTGCCAACGACGAGGGCGACCATTTCAATCTCGGTGTTCATTATCAGAGTTTCACCCTTTTCTGGTGTCCTGTGTGGAACTATGGCGACTATACCTATGCTCTTGTTGACAACAAAGAGGAGAAATATGTTGACCTCACCGTGGAAGAAGCCAAAGAGATTGCTAAGGAATGTAAGTTTGAGATTGCCGACCAGCCCTCTCTGCCTCTGGGCACTCAGATTGGTCTGAAACCCGTCATTCTTCTTGTCATAGGTCTCGCCATCTACGGTCAGATTCCAAGCAGAAAGAAAAAGGAAGAAGATTAAAGGAAAAAGCCCCCTCCATCTCCCCCATAAAGGGGGAGTGCTCGGCTGCCACTTGCGTGTTCGATGATCTGTCTGATTTTCAACGGTCATCCAGCTCTGAGCACTCCCCCTCATGGGGGAGATGGAGGGGGCTTTTAGGGGCTTTCTTTTTTCTTTTTTCTTTTTATTTATTTACTTACTTACACCTTCTGCACTCTCACCTTGCCTTTTTCGAGGTCGAAGGCAGCGCGGAAGCGCGTGGGGCGCACCCAGCGAATCATGATGTTGCGCAGGAGTTTGGGCTCAAAATCCTTGGCAGTGGCAGCACCCTTCGACTTGATGGTGGTGTGGAGGCTACCCAGGTCGCCGAGACTCACACTCTTACCGTCGAGCAAGGCTTCGAGGGCGTGGACGCAGGCCTCTTTGATGACGGCCGAAGCATCGGCAGCAGTGGCTGTACTGGAGTGCGAAATCTTGTCGCAGAGGGTGGCGAAACTCATCTGAGTTTGCTCAACTTCTTGGGCGTAGTACTTCACACTTTTGTCAATAGGATTCTTTCTCTGGATTACTTTGTACTTTAACATGGTTTTGATGATTTTAAGCACCATCCACTCAACGTGGGTTTTGTGGTGCAGGTTAGTGATGATGATTTGGTTAGTGTCTTGCTGAAGCTTCTTTCTTAAGACATTACAAAGATAGGAATTTAGAGTGAATTGTGCAAGAGAAAAGGAAAGAAAATTCAAGCCTTTCTTGGTGGGCTCAGACTGGTCCGACTGGTCGGACTGGTCGGAGGTCCTCTTGCGGGGGTGGGTTCTCGGACTGGTCGGACTGGTCGGACTGGTCCGAGAACATCCTGCTCGGTTTATTCCTCCCAATTCTTGATTTCGCTCTGAACATCGTAGCTGGGGCAAGTCTTGTTGGGGTTCACCTCGCGGTGGCCGCGGATGCGGGCGGTGGGGTAGTGCCAGTGGAGGAGGCGGAGGAGAGCTTCGAGCGTGGTGCGTTGGGCGCAGGTGCGCGTGTCCTTCGGGCGACCTTCGGGGTCGATACCGCCGATGTAGGCCACATGGATGGCGTGTTGGTTGTAGCCCTGCACACCGTTGGCCACGTGCTCTTCCGCCCAGAGGCGGCGCAGTGTGCCGTCGGCCTCGATCACGTAGTGATAGCCGGGGGCGTGCCAACCGCGGGCGCGGAAGCCGTTGCGGAGCGCCTCGATGGTGGCGGAAGGTTGCGTGGCGGTGCAATGCACGAAGATGTTGTTGATAGTTCTCATGGTTGTTGTTGGTTTTTAGGGTTAGTGACGAGTTTTGAGTTGGTGGTCGATGTAGACCTTCACGCCGAAGATGCTACCGGCGTAGATGAGCGTCTGGGCTGTAAACCACAGTACGCTGTCGGAGATTTCACCCAATGGCGGGACGATGAAGCCCGCGATGGTGAGGCCGACACCTGCCATCAGCATACCGATGGCGGAGAGTTTTGAGAGATTGTTTTGCATGGTTGTTTTCTTTTTTTTGGTGAAAGCCCCCTCCATCTCCCCCATGAGGGGGAGTGCTCAGAGCAGGATGACTATTAGACTCTGATAATTCTTCAAAAAAACAAGTGGTAGCCGAGCACTCCCCCTTTATGGGGGAGGTGGAGGGGGCTTCCTCATGGGGGAGGTGGAGGGGGCTCCAGTTTAGAAACTTTCCCAGCTTCTCGGCAGCGGGCGAGGTAACTCTTGAGGGCAGCGATGCCCACGAGGCCCTCGGGGTGGCGGCGCGCTTCGTTGGCGCGGTCTTGTTCGATGCGCTGCCAGGTCATGTTGCGCTCGGAGAGGAACGAGCGGAGGCTGCGCGTGAGCACCATGGGGTCGGGCGTGCCATAGAAGCGTTCGTAGCGGCCACCTTTGAAGTGCTGGAAAAACCAACTGAGTTCGCACACCGTGAGTTGGCCGAATTGCTGAAGGATGATGGCCGTAAGCTCCTGCATTTGGAGCGTGCTCCACCGCGCTGTTTGTCCGCAGAATTCGGCGATGCGCGTGAGCTGTGGCACTATCCACACGCGGCCCGAGTTAGGCCCGTAGAGTTGGTCGAGCTGGCGGAGCGTGGGTGCGCTGCGTTGGATGCAATCCGAGAGTGGAAGTCGACCGTAGAAGCGTTGCACGTCGGGGTTCATGGCTTGGCCAAAAGCCGTGAGAGAAGGGTAGCGCCGTTGGAGTTCAGTAAGGACTGTTGGCAATTTGGCGGATGGCGTCGAGGGCAGTTTCGCGGCCAGCTTGGAGGTCGGCGTCGCGGCGCGTTGCAGAGGTAGATTGTCGGTAGTTTCCATAAGTTTTTTGGTTGCGTTCCCAGGTGATACAGGCCGAATGCCAATTTTTCATTTTTGTGCGTCCCACGAGCCAGCCGTTCGATTCGTAGTGGCTGAAAAAGGCGACGGGGTCGAAGCTATAACCTTTCGCTGCCACGTGGCGGCAAACTTCGTCGAGGGTGGGAGGGTGGAAGGAGCCCCCTCCACCTCCCCCATGAGGGGGAGTGCTCGGCTGCCTCTTGTTTGGGGCTCGGACTGGTCTGACTCGTCCGACCTGTCCGATTTGTCCGATTTGTCTGACTGGTCCGACTGGTCTTGCTATCCTGACTGGTTCTTCGACAACTTCGAGAGCTGTTTCGGCCGTGTCTCGCGCAGCTAATTCTGACGTAGGAAGAATTAGCCTTTCTTCTTCTTTTTCTTCTTCTTTCAAGATAGGGGTGCAGGGGGAAGATGCTTTCTTCTGTTTTTCTTCTTCTTGCGATGAGTGCGAGATGAGTGCAAGATGAGTGCGAGATGAATGCAAGGATTCTGTACTCTCTTTGTAGGTTACCAACAGCTGATTAAATGGCGTGTTGATGTTGCGCGAGAAGGCTGGTTTCTCCCCTGTCATGAGATATTCGATGAGTGCGGCCAAGGCTTGGTTGCGCAATCGTGGTTTGATGCGGCGATATTCTTCCCAAACGGGTCGGGTGATGATAACTTCGGAGGTCATGATTCTTGGATGGTTTTAGAGAGGGTTGTGAGGGCGCGTCACGCGTCCGGAGGGGTGGATTTTGGGGTTAGTGATAGAGCCTCTGTGGGAGGTTTGTTTTGCTTCGGCAAAGGTAGTGGAAGGCTCTCGAAAATGCAAATTTTTAAGCAATTATTTTCTTGCTTTTTCTGTGGGTTGTAAACGATATTCTAAGTGTTAAAAACTTTTTTGTGCGTGTGTCATTCTCTGTCACGATTTATTATTATGGGGCGCATCTTCAGGGAGTTGCTCGTTATGGGCTATTTCTTGTGGTGTATAGCTTTATTGTATCCGATGGATAGGGCTTTTCTCGCCCGTCTCCTTATTGTGTCGGATGATAGCCTTATTGTGTCAGTGGATAGTCTTATTGTGTTAGACAGGGGAATAAGGGGATGGTGAAGGGGTTGAAATTTGTCAAGAAAAAGGAAAGTATTTTTATTATTTATGGGAAATCTTTATCTTTGCAGCAGGGAGGGCCTTTTTTGGTGGGTCTCGGACTGGTCGGACTGGTCGGACGGGTCGGAGGTTCTCTGAGGCTTTCTTGGGTCTCGGACTGGTCGGAGGTCCTCTTGAGAATTTTTTAATAACTAATTAAAATTTTAGTACTATGACACAGACATTTCTTCGGCAGAAGGGTGGGTATCGGCGGTTGCGCGTTTATAGGGTGGCAACTGTGATTTATGACATTACGTTTTTCTTTACAAAATGTTTTCTTCAGACATCTGATCGTACTATCGACCAAATGGTGCAGGCGGCGCGGTCGGGGAAGCAGAATATTGCGGAGGGGAGTGAGGCGGCTACCACTTCTGCTGAGACGGAAATCAAACTGACAAATGTGGCGAAGGCCAGTTTGGAGGAGTTGCTCATCGACTATGAGGACTATTTGCGTGTACGCAACAAGGAGCTTTGGGATGCTGGCCATCCGCGCTATGAGGCGATGAAGTATTATGCCAGTAGTGAGCGGCTTTTTGTGGATTATCAGCATCTCCTGCCGCGTATGTCGGACGAAGAAATGGCGAATCTTGCTATCACTCTGATTCATCAAACTACTTACATGCTCCGCCGCCTTATAGCGCATCAGCAGGAGGAGTTCCTGCGCAATGGCGGCATCCGCGAACAAATGACGCGGGCCCGCCTGCAAGCGCGACAGCGGCGAGGAGAGGAGAGCTGAGGGGGCATTGTTCTCGGACTGGTCGGACTGGTCGGACTGGTCGGAGGTCCTCTGAGGGGAGTGGTTCTCGGACTAGTCGGACTGGTCGGACTAGTCGGAGATCCTCTTGCGAGGAGCCTCTTGGAGAGCCTCTTGAGGGGCTCTGCTCTCAAAAAAGATTAAAAATTTCGTAGTTGCGAAATTTAAGGCTATTTTTGCACGTTGTATAAAATACTCCTTTGGCAGACGCGCGCGAGAGGCGCATGAGAGCGAAGGCTTGAGGACTACTTAAGAAAATTATGAAGAAATCCCGCATGGCGCTGATGCTTAGCGCACTACTCATGTTGATGGCCAATGTCGGCTGTAATACGAAAAGCGAAGTGGAGGACCTGACGTCGGGGGCTTGCCTGGTGAAGGCGATGACGCTCGGCACACTCAATCGCAACCTCCATACGCTCTCCCGCAGTGGGCGCGACTCGATTTATACCGTCAAGGTGACGGGATCGCTCTATCCTTTGACCATCGACCAGGTGAACCAGCGCATCTTCAACGTGGATTCGCTGCCCGTGGGCACTGATGCTAAGAAAATCGTGTTCTCCGGACTTACGGCCACCGGCAGCGTGGCGATACAATCGAAGATAACGGGGAAGGATACCCTCCTGAATCAGAAAGACTCCATCGATTTCTCTACGCCGCGCATCATCACGGTGTATGCCACCGATGGCGTTTCCAACCGAAAATACCAGGTGGACATCCGCGTTCACAAAGAATGGGGCGACTCCATGATATGGCAGCGCACGGCCAGCGGACTCTCCGCCTTTAGCTCCGTGCGTCAGCTCCACGCCCTCGCCGTAGAGTCCACGCTCTATGCTTTCGGTCTTGAAGGCACCATGCCCGTGGTGCTCACCGCTAACACCGCCAGTCCGCAGCAGTGGACTCGCCACGCCATCACACCCGCCACGCTCGATGCCCATTCCGTGGTGCGCCACGGCAATAGTTTCTTTGCCTTGGCCAGCAATCAGCTCATGACGAGCGAGGACGGCATCAACTGGAATCCTGTGAACTCCACTGGTGGGCCTAACAGCTTCACGCAACTTGTGGGTAGCGGTACGAAACACCTCTTAGCCCTCTCGGGCGCAAGCTTAGTGAGCAGCACCGATGGCGGGCACACCTGGACGGCCGATGCCCTCGACTCCTCGGCTCCGCTGCCTCTGGACGAAAACGCCGGCATCGTGTTTGCCTCCACTGTGAGTAAGAACTACGAGAAAGCTGTTGTGCTGGGACTGCGTGGCAATGAGCCCGTGTTGTGGCAGCGCGACCTCGACCTCTCGGGAACGGACACCTTCGGGTGGGTCAACTTCCCGCTCGATGCCCACCGCCGCGGCCATCTCCCCACACTTCAGAACTACACCCTCGCTCGCTATGATGACGCACTGCTGCTCACTGGCGAGAAGAACGACGGCAGTTTTGGTGGCCTCTATCTGAGTCGCGACAACGGTTACACCTGGTTGCAGAAAGAACTCAAAGTGCCCGCCATCAGTGGGGGCACGAGCGCAACCGTCACGGTGGACGCACAGAACTACATATATATAATATGTGCTGGCAGCGGCGAAGTGTGGCGCGGACGCATCAACCGCCTCGGCTGGAAAAACGAAGACACGCTCTTCAAATAAGTCGCCATAGGCATATATATAAATAACAACATTCATCCCCCTACGATGACAGTCACCACCGCTCACCCTCGCCCCCACGCGCAAGGCCCTCTGGCCCTCGTTCGCCGCTTGGTGCTGCTGCTGTTCCTCCTCGGAGCAGTTTCCGCGCTCCATGCCGCCTCGGGCGATGACGACGACGCTTTCTATCGCCTCGAATTAGGCGTTGGCGGCGGCTTCGGTTTCGGTTTGAACGATGTCAATTCCAAGCTCTACGGTACGCCCACGCCAGCCGCCGCACTGCTGGCCCGCTTCCCGCTGAATCCGCGCATGGCCGTGAAAGTGAGTGGCGGCTACCTGAAAGTGAGCGGCACTACCGATAAAATCCTGGATTTCTACCCCGCCAATCCCGCCGCGGCTGGCACAGCACGCCTCCACCACGAGGCCAAGGGAAACCTCTACGATCTCAACGCCCTCTTCGAACTCCATTTCCTGCCCTACGGCTGGGTGAAGAGCTATCAGGGCTTCAAACGCATCGTGCCCTACCTGCAAGGCGGATTAGGACTGACCTATTCCGACGCCGGCAAAGTAGCCACGGTGAATATACCCATAGGGTTCGGCGTGAAATGGAAAGTAGCACCCCGCGTGAATCTCGGGCTCGACTGGACATTTCATTTCACCCCCAACGACAAGTTGGAAGGTCTGGCCAATCCGCGCGGCATCAAGTCGGGCGAATTTCGCAATAAAGACCACTACAACTTAACCCTCGTCACCCTCACCTACGACCTCTCGCCCAAATGTCCCACCTGCAACAAGGACTGAGCGCACGGCCGCACAACCCCATCATCACTATGACACTGAAAGAGCAAATCAATACGGAACGCATCCCCACCCACGTGGCCATCATCATGGACGGCAACGGACGCTGGGCAAAGGCACGCGGACAGCACCGCAGCATGGGCCACCAAGAAGGCGTGGAAGCCGTGCGCGAAATCACAACGACCGCCTCCAACCTCGGTGTGCGCTTCCTGACGCTCTACACCTTTTCCACCGAAAACTGGAACCGCCCCTCCGACGAGGTGGCCGCGCTCATGGGACTCCTGCTCACGAGCCTCGAGGACGAACTCTTTATGAAGAACAACGTCCGCCTGCGCGTGATCGGTGAAATCACACGCCTGCCCCAGGAAGTGCTCCGCGCACTGGTGGGACTCGAGCAGCGCACGGCCAACAACTCAGGTATGACCATGGTGCTCGCCCTCAGCTATTCCTCCCGCTGGGAGCAAACGGAGACGATGCGCCGCATCGCCCGCCGCGTGAAAGGTGGCGACCTGCGCCCCGAGGACATCACCGAGGACGTTATCAGCCAAGAGCTCTCCACCTCCTTCATGCCCGACCCCGACCTGCTCATCCGCACCGGTGGCGAGCAGCGACTCAGCAACTACCTGCTCTGGCAATCGGCCTACACGGAGCTCTACTTCTGCGACACGTTCTGGCCCGACTTCCGCAGCGAGGAATTCTACCGCGCCATCGTCGACTACCAAGGGCGCGAACGCCGCTTCGGCAAAACCTCCGAACAGCTCACGCAGGAATAACCCCCACACCCCAACGCTATCTTGAAGAAAATGAATATATCACTCGCAAAACTATGGCTCTTTGCCGCCCTGCCCCTCGCCGGCATCTCCGCCGCTCAGGCACAGGTGAGCAATGTGCAGCGTCAGCCCGACATCGTTTATAGTGTCACGCCCTCGAAATACATCCTCGGCGGCCTCACCGTGGACGAAATCCCCGGCTACGACCACGACCTCTTGGAGAGTATCTCCGGCCTCGAAGTGGGCAAGATCTACGCCGTTCCCGGCACCGACATCACCGACGCCGTGCGCCGCTACTGGCAGCAGAAGCTCTTCTCCAACGTCAAGATTACGGCCGATAGCATCGTGGACAACCGCATCTACCTCCACGTTCATCTCACCGCCCAACCGCGCATCAGCTCCATCAGCTATAACGGCGTGAAGAAGTCGGAACGCGAAGACCTCGAGAAGCGCCTCGGCCTGCAAAACGGCAGTCAGATTACGCCCGATATGGTGAACCGCGCTAAGATCATCATCAAGCGCTACTTCGACGAGAAGGGATTCAAGGACGCTGAGGTCGACATCCAACAGAAAGAGGATGCCACAGCCGACAACCGCGTGCTGGTGAATATCGACATCGACAAGCACAGCAAAGTGCACGTTAACCGCATCTATATCTCTGGCGTAACGCCCAAGGAAGCCTCCAAACTCAAGCGTGCCATGAAGAAAACCCATGAGCGCACACTGCTGAACTTCCTCAAATCGAAGAAATTCCTTCCCGAGAAGTATGGCGAGGACAAAGACAACGTGGTGAAGCGACTCAACGCCTGGGGCTACCGCGACGCAGTGCTCAAAAGCGACAGCGTGGCAAAGGTGGACGACGGCCATGTGGACGTGTACCTCGACCTGAGCAAGGGACAGAAATATTACATTCGCAACATCAGCTGGGTGGGCAACACGGTCTACAACACCGACGTGCTCGAGCGCATCCTGCAAATGAAGAAAGGCGATGTCTACAACCAAACACTGCTCCATAAGCGCCTCTCCGAGGACGAAGACGCTGTGGGCAATCTCTACTACAACAACGGCTACGTTTTCTACAACCTCGACCCCGCTGAAGTCAATGTGGTGGGCGACAGCATCGACCTGGAAATGCGTATCCAGGAGGGTCGCCAAGCGCGCTTCAACCGCGTGAACATCACGGGCAACGACCGCGTCTACGAAAACGTGGTGCGCCGCGAACTCTACACCAAGCCCGGCGACCTCTTCAGCATGGAATCCATCAAACGCAGCGTGATGGCGCTGGCACAGATGAACCAATTCGACGCCGAAGCCCTGCAAAGCGGTATGAACAAAGCCATCAAGCCCGACCCCTATAACGGCACCGTGGACATCACGTATCCGCTCGTGTCGAAAGGTGGCGACCAAGTGCAGCTCTCCATCGGTTGGGGACCCACAGGTATCGTAGGACAAGCCGGCATCAAGTTCACCAACTTCTCCATTGGCAACCTCTTCTCCAAGGGCAGTCGCCACATCGGATTCATCCCGCAAGGCGACGGACAGACGCTGGCCTTCAACGTGCAGACCAACGGTACTTACTATCAGGCCTATTCGCTCTCGTTCCTCGACCCATGGTTTGGCGGCAAACGTCCCAACCAGCTCTCCGTGTCGCTGTCCTACTCCAAGCAGAGCGACATGAACTCCAGCTACTACAACAATAGCTACTACAACAACTATTACTACAACTACCTCTCGGGCTACGGCAATAATTCCAACTACTACAACTACACGAATTATTACGACCCCGACAAGTACGTAAAGCTCCTCGGCCTCTCCGTAGGTTTCGGTAAGCGTTTGCGCTGGCCCGACGACTATTTCACCTTTACGGCACAGCTCAACTACACGCGCTATATGCTCAAGTCGTGGCAGTACTTCATCATCCACGATGGTAACTGTAACAACTTCAACATCAACCTCTCCCTCAACCGCAACTCAACGGACAACACCTTCTACCCACGTCGCGGTTCGGAACTCGAATTGAGCGTGGCTTTCACGCCACCTTACTCTCTCTGGGACGGCAAGGACTATAAGAACCTGGCCACCAACTACAAGAGTTCAACGTATCAGAAAGAGATGCAAGAGAAATTCCGCTGGGTGGAATACAACAAATGGAAATTCAAGCTCCGCACCTTCACCGCGCTCACCGGAGCCGTCAAAGCCCCTGTCCTCATGACACGCGTGGAATTCGGTTTGCTCGGAGCGTACAACCGCTATAAGAAATCGCCCTTCGAGGCCTACTATGTGGGCGGTGACGGAATGTCCGGCTATTCCTACGGCTACGCCACCGAAACCATCGGCCTTCGCGGCTACGAGAACGGTTCTATCGCTGGCGACGACGGCAACAACGCCTACGCCTATAGTCGCATGGCCCTCGAGCTACGCTATCCGCTCCTCCTCGAAGGACAGACCAATGTCTTTGTCCTCGGTTTCGTTGAAGGCGGTAACGCATGGACCGACGCCCGCAAGTTCAACCCCTTCAACATGAAGCGCAGTGCCGGTATCGGTGTGCGCCTGATGCTCCCCATGGTGGGTATGCTCGGCATCGACTGGGCTTACGGTTTCCAACGCTACAATGCCAATGGTCAGAAAATCGGTGGCAGCCAGTTCCACTTCATTCTCAACCAAGATTTCTGATGACGGCAGCGTAACATTTCACTCCTGAACCCGTCTCTACCGAAAAGGGTCGGACCAGTTTGAGACCCAATCCCCTCAAGAAAACCTCCGACCAGTCCGACCAGTCCGACCAGTCTGAACCCACCAAAAAAAGAAAAAAATATGAAAAGAATCATCTCCCTCCTGCTTCTGGTTGTAGCCTTCACGCTCAACGCACACGCCCAGAAGTTTGCCCTCATTGATATGGAATATATCATGGGCAATATCCCTGCATACGAGCGCGCCAACGAACAGCTCAACCAAGTGAGCAAAAAATGGCAAGCCGAGGTGGAAGCCATCGACAACGAAAGCAAAACGCTCTATAAAAACTACCAGAACGAGGCCGTGTTCCTCAGCGATGCGCAGAAAAAAGAGCGCGAACAAGCCATCGTCGACAAAGAAAAGCAAGCCAGCGAACTGAAAAAGAAATATTTCGGTCCGGAAGGCGAACTCTATAAGAAACGCCAAAGCCTCGTGGCACCCATTCAGGACGAAATCTACAACGTGGTCAAAGCCATCGCACAACGCCGCGGCTTCCAACTCGTCCTCGACCGCAGCAGCGACACTGCCGGCATCATTTTTGCCAGTCCTTCCATAGATATTTCTAACGAAGTGTTGAGCCAATTAGGCTATTCCAATTAAAGTTGCTAAATTCGCCCGCAAAATCAATAATAAAAAGAAAATAAAGCTATGATCAAAAAACTTTTAATGCTGGTGCTCTTCCTCGCACCGCTCACTATCAGCGCTCAGAAGTTTGCTCACTTCGACCTCGAAGCCACTGCCAGCCAGTTGCCCGCTTACAAGCAGGCCATGACGGAGCTGCAAACCCTCGGTCAGCAGTATCAGAAGAACCTCGACGATATGCAGAAGGAGCTGCAAGCTAAGTACGACAAGTACAGCAAAGAAGTCAACGAGAAGACACCGCAGAACATCAAAGACCGCTACGCGCAAGAACTTCAGCAGATGAGCGACAAACTCGAGCAGGCTCGCCAGGACAATGCTAAGGCATTCCAAGAAGCACAGCAGCAGAAGATGCAACCCATCACGCAGAAAGTCCTCGACGCCGTTCAGGCCGTTGCAAAAGAGGGCAACTACGTTTACATCATGGACGTGGCAACAGCTCGCGCCAACAGCATCTTCATCAACACCGCTGTCAGCGAAGATGTAACAGCAAAAGTAAAAGCGAAGCTCGGAATCTAAGCCGAAGCCCAGCGCTAAAAAATAAGACCATCCCGCACCTCCCCCCAGAGGCGCGGGATTTTTTTTTTTTTCGCAAGCTGCCGCCTTTTAGAATCTCGGACCCGTCCGACTAGTCCGACCAGTCCGAGAACCCACCCTCCTCAAGAGGACCTCCGACCAGTCCGACCAGTCCGAGAACCCACCCTCCTCAAGAGGACCTCCGACCCGTCCGACCAGTCTGACTGGTCCGACTCGTCCTCTTATAAAAAAACAAGTCCTTGGAGCATTTTATGCTCCAAGGACTTGCCCATTTTCCTACACAAGCTTATATGCTGTTATTTCAGCATATATAGCACCGACACACCAACACTACGATGACGAGGATCGCCCCATAGACTATTCATTTCGTGCAGGCTATGCTCATAGTACGCCTTTAGTCTAAACATTGAATAATCAATATTGACAGCCACTGTTGCTCCATAATCGTACCTGTTGAACTGGCAGTAAGGTGTCACTTCGGGAGTGTTGAACAGATTCATCCTTTCACGATAGTGTTTTCCCCATCCATCGTTTCCCTCAACATGTCCTTTGCCTCCAACTCCAATTCCGGCATAGACTCCAATTTGTGGCAGAATCGAAAACTTGCCCAATTGCACATTATAGCCAGCAACGAGGGGCACTGTCAGATAATTCATCGGAAACGCTTCAACTTTACTCACATCATTAGCACCTCCTATTTTATGTCCTTCAATGGTGCCTCCTTTCTGTGAGAATCCCAAACCTGACGAAAAAACAAAGCCAGATGAAAGTTTGTAGTCGGCAACAGCTTCCACTTTGAAGCCACTGTTTCCTGTCGATTTATAATGCTTCATAGAGAAATGGTTATGCAGATAACCACCACCAAATCCAAAGTTCCAAGTCTGCGCAACAGTCGTGAGGCTTACCATGAAGCAGAGACTGCTTAGAAATAATTTCTTCATATTCTTGTTTATTGAATGATAAAAACTTCTCATTTTGTATTTATTGATATTAAAATCGTACAAATGTATATATATGTTATTAGAAATAAAGTTAATAATTTGTATTATTATACAAACAAATAAAATCATCTATTAAAAAACACCTTATAGCTCTTGAAGACTCAAGAGAGTCATATAGAACAATATCTACTCACCATCATCCGCAGAGGTGAAAAGGCGCTTTGTGGGGCATAGAGAGAGCCTCCTCCGTCCGCCCAGTCCGCCCCCACCAAGAAAGCTCTCCCCTTTGCTTTCCCGCGGCTTTGCAGTATCTTTGCAGCCGCAAAATAGAAAAAAAAGGACTGTGTTGCGGAAACTCCTAACCCTCATATTCTTCCTCCCACTGCTGGCCATGGCGCAGGAGCGGGACACGCTGGCTGTCGACTCTCTTGAGGTGGACACGACAGCGGAAACCCTGCTGACGGGCACCCTGCAAGAACGCTTGCAGCGCCTCCTCGCCGACGAACTCTTGCAGCGCACGCAGGTGGGCATCTATGTCTATGACCTCACGGCCGATTCGGCCCTCTTTCGCTACAACGAACAGCAAACCATGCGCCCCGGCTCTTGTCAGAAACTCCTCACTGCCGTCACCGCACTCTCCCAACTCGGCGTGGACTACAACTATTCCACCTCGCTGCTCATGGACGGCACCATCGCGGGCCGCGTGCTCACTGGCAATCTCTACGTGCGCGCTGGTTTCGACCCGCTCTTCGGCCGAGACGACCTGCTGGCCTTCGTCCAGGCCGTGCGCGAACAAGGCATCGACACCCTGCGCGGCAACATCATTCTCGACCTCTCGATGAAAGACACCCAAAAGTACGGCTGGGGCTGGTGCTGGGACGACGATAACCCCGTGCTCACGCCGCTCCTCTTCAACGGCAAAGACACCTTCGCCGAGCATTTCGCCGAACTCCTCGCCGAGAGTGGCATCGTGGTGGAAGGCAACACCCTCAGCGGGAGCATCGGAGCCGCCGTCACCCCCCTCGTCACCCGCAAACACACCATCGATCAAATCCTCTTCCGCATGATGAAGGAGAGCAACAACCTCTACGCCGAATCCATGTTCTATCAGATTGGCGCACAGTCCGGCCGAGCCTATGCCGACCGCCGCCGCGCCACCGAACGCCTCCAACGCTTCGTGCGCCTCATAGGCCTCGACCCCGCCCACTATCAGTTTGCCGACGGTAGCGGCCTTTCGCTCTACAACTACGCCTCTCCCGAACTCCTCCTCCGCCTCCTGCGCTATGCCTATCAGCACCAGGACATCTACAACCACCTCCTGCCCTCGCTCCCCATCGCCGGCCAGGACGGCACGCTCCGCCGCCGTATGCGCGGAGGCACGGCCTATGGGAATGTGCGCGCCAAAACCGGCACCGTGGAAGGCGTCAGCACCCTCTGCGGCTACGCCAAAGCTCACAACGGCCATCACCTCGCCTTTGCCCTCTTCAATCAAGGCACCCTCCGCGGAAGCCAAGCCCGCCGCTTCCAAGACAAGGTGTGCCAAGAGATGACGAAGTAGGAGAGAAAGCCCCCTCTTCCTCTGAAGAATCCGACCAGTCGGACCAGTCGGACGAGTCTGACGGGTCGGACCAATCCGAGAACCAGTCCTCTCAAGAGGACCTCCGACCAGTCGGACCAGTCGGACCAGTCCGAGTTCACCAAGAAAGAAATCCAGATTTCCTTATTGTGTCAGCCGACACAATAAGGCTGACAGCCAACTCCCTTATTGCCTCAGCTGAAGCAATAAGGGTATTTTGTGGGGCAGAGGGAAGGCCCCCTCAAAGCCTTTTCAGAGCCTCTCTCCCATGAGGAGGGGTACTCCGAAAAAGGTGAGCATTGAGAATCTTCAATAAGTTTAGCTCCAAAAGAGATTCGAGACCTCTGCATCTTTTGGGGTGATCAATAGGAAAAGACAATGGATGAAGAACACTTGATATGAGAAAATCATTTTCTTGAAGAAAGAAGTCTCTCAATCTTCCGTTGTTGCGACAAAAATTATAGTACTTTTGTAGGTATTATATAAGTTTTGTAAATATCGTAAATACGGAAAACCTTTGCCAGGAAGTTGCACGGCTTATAGAAAAGAGTCGCGCTTATCTGCTCTGCCCTCAAGATGCTAATATCTACGTCCTTGCCTATCAGAGAATGGTATCTTCCCAACAAAGCTCTGCTGCAATCAACGGTTAAAGAATGGATTTCTGAATTTAGAGACAATGCAGAATGATATGAAGCCAAACATAGATATTAGTGAAAACGAACTTCTACGGCAATCAGAGGACTTACTTGTAGAATTGCTCAAAGACCATACAACCCAAAAGAATATCTTTTGGGCTACGGACGATTATGCCTCGCTTGGTGATGCATACAGTTATCATGCGCCTATCACAATACCTTGCATCACTGGTGATAATGGTTCTGTCATACAACCGAGAGTCTTAAAAACTCGAGAAGAACAAACGAGCCGAACCAAAGACAAAGCAGAGGTTTTTACTCCTTCTTGGGTATGCAATGTCCAAAACAATCTGATAGATGAAGCCTGGTTTGGGCGCAAAGACGTTTTTAATCACGAACACCCCGAAACCAAAAAATGGACTGCAACAACTACGCCTATTTCGTTTCCTAATGGCAAAACATGGAAGGACTATGTTCGTTCCACCCGTATGGAAATCACTTGTGGAGAAGCCCCATATCTTGTGAGCCGATACGATACGACCACAGGAGCATTTATCCCCATCTCACAGCGTATAGGGATGCTCGATCGTAAACTACGAGTAATCTCGGAAAATACGACCACCACAGGCGAATGGCTCAAGATGGCACAAGAGGCATATAAGAATATCTATGGCTATGAATGGCAAGGGGACAATCTCTTGCTCGCTCGTGAGGCACTGCTCATGACTTTTATCGAATATTACACTGAAAAATTTGGAGCTCAGCCCCAAGACCGTTCTATCAAATACATTGCCTATATCATTGCTTGGAATGTTTTTCAGATGGATGGACTCAAAGGGGTAGTTCCCAATAGTTGTAAACACAATGAGGTGGTGGTCAAGCCAGATCTATTTGGGGCAATGGAGCAAATCGAGATTTGTCCTGGATGTCAGAAAGAGACCTACAAAGGACACAACGGAACCTACTGTCTCATCCGGGACTGGGGGTGTAAAGACCCTAACACAGGCGAAAACAACCGAAAGATTCACTTCATTGATTTAATAAAATAACAACATAAATCTCAAGCTATGGCAACATTTGAATCATCACTCAAACCTCGTTTGATATATGTTTTTGCTATTGCTGACAAACAGCATGAAGGTAGCCTGAAGATAGGAGAAACCACGCTTGGCGATGATATTGGAGCGGCTCTGCCTCCCTCAAACAGCGAAATTCTCAACCAAGCAGCCAAAGCTCGTATTGACCAATACACGAAAACAGCAGGTATCAGCTACGAACTCTTGCACACCGAGCTTACCTTTTACATCCGAGGAGGACGTATTTGCTCCTTCAATGATAAACAAGTGCATAATGTTTTAGAGCGTTCGGGCGTAAAACGTAAGGAATTTAAAGGAGCTACCGAATGGTATTCTTGCGATTTAGAAACCGTCAAACGCGCCATTACTGCCATCAAAGAAGGCAAAGAAAGTTTGGGGGCTGGCGAGGTGACATATACCGAGAATCCTATCATTCTGCGTCCAGAGCAAAAGATCGCCGTGGAGCGAACGCTCAAGCAATTTCGCAAAGGCAATCAGATGCTATGGAATGCAAAAATGCGTTTTGGTAAAACTCTCTGTGCCTTGCGTGTAGCCAAGGAGATGGGAGCCGTTCGCACGATCATCATCACTCATCGCCCCGTGGTAGACGCCAGTTGGTTTGAAGATTTCGGGAAAACATTCTACGATCGCCCGGAGTGGCACTATGGTTCGCATAACAAGGGTGAGAGTTTTGCCTCTCTCCAGCGGCTTGCTTCTCAAGGAAAGAAATATGTGTATTTCGCTTCTATGCAAGACATGCGTGGCTCTAAGGAAGTAGGCGGCAAGTTTGACAAGAACAACGAAATCTTTTCAACCACTTGGGACTTGGTCATTGTCGACGAAGCACACGAAGGTACGCAAACCGAACTGGGAAAAGCCGTTTTAGAGCAACTTATTGGTAAAAAGACGAAGACCTTGCGCCTATCAGGTACACCCTTCAATCTGTTGGACGATCACAAGGAGGAAGAAGTCTTCACCTGGGACTACGTCATGGAGCAACAAGCCAAAACAGATTGGGAAATCAATCATCTTGGTGATGTCAACCCCTACGCTTCTCTTCCCGCTATCCATATCTATACCTACGATCTCGGGCGCTTGATGAGCGCGTATAGCGATGAAGAAAAAGCCTTCAACTTCCGCGAATTCTTCCGCACACGAGAGGATGGAGGCTTTGTGCACGAGAAAGATATAGACCATTTCCTCAAGCTCTTGACAACCGATGATGAAGACTCGCTCTACCCTTACTCTAACGACAAGTTTCGACAAATTTTCCGCCATACCCTTTGGATTCTGCCAGGCGTGAAAGCTGCCAAAGCTCTCAGCCGAAAACTGGCAGATCATCCTGTCTTTGGACTCTTCAATGTGGTCAATGTGGCAGGCGATGGCGACGACGAGGAAGAAAGCCGCGATGCGCTTGAGCTTGTCAATAAAGCCATTGGTGAAGACTCTGACGAATCCTACACGATAACCCTCTCTTGTGGGCGACTTACCACTGGCGTAAGCGTAAGGCCCTGGACGGGTGTGTTTATGATGGCGGGTTCTTACAGCACTTCGGCAGCCGGATATATGCAGACCATCTTCCGCGTTCAAACGCCCTACACCCACAATGGGCGCATGAAGACCGATTGCTACGCCTTCGACTTTGCTCCCGACCGCACGCTGCGTGTGCTTGCTGAGGCTGCCAAGGTGTCGCACAAAGCAGGGAAACAAACCGAGGGCGACCGCAAAATCCTTGGCGACTTCCTCAATTTCTGTCCCATCATTGCCATTGATGGTGGGCAGATGAAGAAATACAAAGTGGAGACTATGCTTGCACAACTCAAGCGGGCGCAAATAGAGAAGGTGGTGCAGGATGGGTTTGAGAATGGCGCACTCTACAACGACGAACTACTCAAGCTCACGGATGTGGAACTCAAAGAGTTTGACGACCTCAAAGGCATCATTGGCAAAACAAAGGCAATGCCTAAGTCGGGAGACATCGACATTAACCGACAGGGACTGACCAACGAGCAATACGCGGAGAAAGAGCAACTCGAAAAGAAGAAAAAGAAAGACCTCACGCCAGAGGAGAAAAAGCGACTTGACGAGCTGAAAGCCAAGGGCGACCAACGGCGTGAAGCCATCTCCATTCTCCGTGGCATCTCTATCCGAATGCCCCTCATGCTCTATGGAGCCGAAATGGTGGACGAAGACAAAGAGCTAACCATCGACAACTTTGCCAACCTTGTGGACAACCAGTCGTGGGAGGAGTTTATGCCTCGGGGTGTAACCAAACAAGTGTTTCGCCGTTTCAAGCGTTATTACGACCCCGATATCTTCCGCGAGGCAGGCAAGCGCATTCGTGAAATGGCTCGTATGGCCGACAAGTTTACCGTTGAGGAGCGTATTGCTCGTTTGGCAAGTATCTTTGCCACTTTCCGCAACCCCGACAAGGAGACGGTACTCACGCCTTGGCGCGTGGTAAATATGCACCTTGGAGACAGTCTTGGGGGCTACTGTTTTATGAATGAAGATTTCACCTCCCCCCTGGACACACCTCGCTACATTGAGCATAAAGGCATCACCTCAAAGGTGTTCCGCCCGCGGAGCGTCATTTTGGAAATCAACTCCAAGAGTGGACTCTATCCCCTTTATGCCGCTTACAATATCTACCGCACAAGGATAGAGGAAGCTCGTGAGAGGTATGGAGAGATCAATCGCACCACGGCCCTCATGCTCTGGGACAGGAGTTTAGAGGAAAACATCTTTGTTGTCTGCAAAACGCCCATGGCACGCTACATCACCATGCGCACCCTGCGTGGTTTCCGCAAGACGAAAGTGCATGCCGAATACTATCCCGACTTAATCGAAAGCATTACCACACAGCCCGACAGCGTAGTCAATATGTTACGCTCGGGCAAGAGATTTTGGAAAATAAATAACGACGAAAATATGAAGATAGACGCTATTATAGGCAACCCGCCGTATCAGGTGATGAATGAAGGTAAGGGGAATGGTTCTGATCCGATATACCATGTTTTTTTTGATATAGCGATGGCACTTGCTCCTCAGGGTACACTTATTCATCCTGCTCGTTTCTTGTTTAATGCAGGGAAAACACCCAAAGAGTGGAATGATAAGATGCTTGCAGACAAGCATTACAAGGTAGTGGACTATTGGGCGAATAGTACAGAGGTATTCCCTACTGTCGATATTAAAGGAGGAGTGGCTACTTCGTATTGGAATAGGGCTGTCTCCTTTGCTCCCATAGGGATGTTCTCAGCTTTCGATGAACTGCGTTTCATTCTGCACAAAGTGGAGAAAAGTGAGCCTCAGCCATTCTCTGAAATTGTTGCTCCTCGTGAACTTTATCGTATCACAGACTTATTGTATCAAGAACATCCTGGGTTAGAGGGGCGACAGAGTACCGGACATAAATACAGCCTTGGAGCAAATGTATTCGAGGTTTTTCCCGAACTTTTCTCTGATGAATGCTTAGACGAGTCTGCAATGGTGCGTGTCTATGGGCGAGCCAATAACCAAAGATGCTACAAGTGGGTCAAACGTGGCTATATTACTGAGCCAGAAAACTTTACCAAGCACAAGGTGATTATCCCCAAGAGCAATGGCTCGGGAGCAATCGGCGAAGTGCTTAGTACGCCTATCATCGGCACGCCAATTATTGGCTATACTGACACATTCATTAGTATTGGAGCTTTCGACACTCGGGTAGAAGCTGAGGCGTGCTTGAAATATGTCAAGACGAAGTTTACCCGCACTATGCTGGGAATTCTCAAGGCTACGCAAGATAACCCCAAAGAAACGTGGCGACTTGTACCACTGCAAGACTTTACTGCCAGTTCTGATATAGATTGGTCGCAGAACGTGGCAGAGATCGATCGTCAGCTCTACCGCAAATACAAATTGGAAGAGAAAGAAATCGCTTTTATTGAAGAAAAGGTGCGAGCGATGGAGTAATACAAAAGAGGAGGCAAACCTTGTGATGGCTTGCCTCCTCGTGTCATCGCTCTGAGAGTGTCTGTTTGATGATAGCTTGCATTGGCTCATCTATTCCAAAAAGTCGATATAGTTGGGCATTCACATCTTGGGTATAATCTATTATCCCGTTGTCGTCTGTATAGTCCAACAAATCGGGAACGAGTTTTCCCAAGGAAGTTAAAGCTTCATCGGTTAGCAAAAATGCGTAGCGTATGAAGTCTGTTTGGCAGTAAGCATAGAAGTTTCGTGCTTCCTGCTCTGTTTCAAAAGTTTTGAGGGCAACACGAGAACGCCCAAAGGCAGAGCGATTGTCAAGTACAGCTATCTGATTACTTCGCTTCTGCCCGCCTGCATTGGCACTCGACACCACGACTTTCCACCGATGTAAATAGTCCAAACCTGTTTTAATTACCGATTTGTGGGCTACATACCAACTGGTTCTCCCTGCTTTACCTGCCTTGTCATTTGCAAACAACTTTATTTCATCTTTACCAAGCGTTATTCCTTCTTGATAAGGGCGTACCAAGGTCGGATTTTTCTCAACAAAATCGCTTTCTATGGAGAAAAGTTTTTGCGATAAGACCGCATTAGAGATATAGTCAAAATGATCACCAACAACGGCTTGTATCTTTTGGCTGATTTGCTCTGCCATTGGATCAAGAGCCATTAAAGTATATCCAGGGTTCGGCATTGCAATCTCCATGGTTTTTCCTCCTTTGCTGTAAACATAGATAAAGCCCTCTTTTTTCTTAGCATTATCCATAAATACAATAGAGAGTCCATCGGCAATGCCGACATCTTGGAAAATATCTGTAGAGTCGGGGAAGAAATGAAGACGGCAGAGCCTTTTATCGTTGATTTGATTGTAACCAAAATCTGCCAGTCCCTTTCCAGAACGATGTATCCACCGCCCAGCAGGATAAATGAGCGAGGAAAAACGTGGAGCAAGTTTGTCGGCAAGCAATTGGAAATGTTGAAATATATTAGAACTTCGCTTTTGCCCATTATCTGTATCTTTCTTTGCTACGGTCACCTGATACGGCGGGTTGCCTATAATAGCGTAAATCGGCGAACTTTTTGCGATATTGCCTTAGATACAAAAAACAAGTAATATGATCAAATCATTTAGGCAACAACTCAAGAAAGAAGAACTATCGGACAATACAATTACAGCGTATCTATATGCTGTAGAAGACTTTGGGCGGAAGTATTCTTGCTTCAATCGGGAAAATCTTTTGCTTTACAAAGCGGAGCAAATAGAGAGATTTAAGCCCAAGACCGTAAACCTACGCATTCAGGCTCTCAACAAATACTTAGAGTTTATCGGGAAACCTCGTCTTCGCCTCAAGTCTCTCAAAATACAACAGAGAACCTGTCTCGAAAACGTGATTAGTAATGCGGACTACCACTACCTCAGGGCAAAACTCAGAGCAGAAGAGGAGAATGTCTGGTATTTCCTTGTTCGCTTCTTAGCTGCTACGGGAGCTCGAGTGAGTGAACTTGTACAATTCAAGACCGAGCATGTGAGAATGGGTTACTTTGACCTTTATACCAAGGGAGGAAAGGTTCGTCGGATTTTCATTCCCCAAAATCTCTGCATGGAGACTAAAGCATGGTTGGGACGAGCCAATATAGAGTTGGGGTATTTGTTTTTAGACAAAGACGGAAAACAGATCACCCCGCGCGCCATTCGGCACAAATTGCAACGCTTCGCCCATCAATGGGGTATCAATCCTAAGGTGATGCACCCTCACTCCTTTCGCCATCGGTATGCCAAGAATTTTTTGGAGAGGTTCAATGATATAGCGCTGTTGGCCGACTTGATGGGGCATGAGAGCATTGAGACTACTCGCATCTATCTGCGTCGCACCAGCAGTGAGCAGCAGGCTATTGTGGATAAAGTAATCACTTGGTAATCCTTCTCCTTCCCCTCTACTTCAATTTCTCGCTTGCTTGCAAATTGGAGAAGAGGTATTTTTTTAGGCGTCTGTAGGGGGCGGACATCGGGACGGGGTGGAAACCAGGGCGCGAAGTGTCGTAGCAGAAATCGCGAGAGGCAGAGGGGTTGTAGATATAGAGATGGTTGGCATCGCGGGCACACATCACCTCGTCGGCGCAGTAGAACATCATGTCGCGGCGCTCCCGCAGGAGGTCGATACCGAAGTTGCGTTGCACGTAGGGCAGGCGGAGTAGGCCCAGGAGGGTGGGGCCCACGTCGATCTGGCCTGCAAAATCGAGGCGTTCCTCTGTGGGTAGACCGCTGTTGTAGATGATGAGCGGGATGTGGTTGAAACTCTCCTCCACTTCATAGCCGTCGGCGCCGAGCTTTTTTCCGTGGTCGCCCAAGAAAACGAAGATGGTGTTCTTGAACCACGGTTCGCGCGCGGCAGCTTTCATAAATTCGCCCACGGCCCAGTCGGCGTACTCCACAATGGCGCGCTGCGGGTCTTTGTGGCGCGGGTGGAAATAGGGCTGAATGATGTAGGGCGGGTGGTTGGAGATGGTGAGCAGCGTGGCAAAGAAAGGCCGTCCGCTCTCGGCTTTGCGGCGCAGGATGGGCAAGGCGTAGGAGAAGAGGTAGTCGTCCGCCACGCCGAAGTGGTTCACAATTTTTTCGCGCGGGTAGTTCTCCTGCGAGTAGATCTCTTCAAAACCATTGGTGCGTAGGAACGCGTTCATGTTGTCGTACTGCGCCTCGTGGGTCATAAAGAACAGTGTGCTGTAGCCCTTATCGCGCAGAACGGTGGGCAGTCCCTCGTAGCGCGGCACCACCGTGCCTTTCATCGCGTTGCGTTTCAAGATACTGGGAAAGCCGTAGAGCGTGGAGAAAATTCCGTTGTTCGTATGATTTCCTGCCGAGTAGAAATTGGCAAAACTGAGTGAATGCTGATAGAGCGAATCGAGGTGCGGCGTCAGATGGTCGGGATTGCCAAAACGCCCCATGAGTTTCGCACTCATCGACTCCATCAGCACCACCACCACGTTCTTCCGCGTGGGTTCTCCCTCCGGTTGGATACGGCGCGCCAGAGGCGAAACGCCCGGCAGTCCCTCTCGTCCGAGGTAAGCCTGCACATTGCGCACCGCCTCGTTGTCGTCCATGAGGTGGAGGCGTTGATTCTCCGGCCGCGCATCGTCGAGCGTCGAGCGCAGTAGGCAGAACGCTGGGTTGATGCCCAACTGGTTGAGAATGGCGTTGTCGCAATAGTAGGCTGCCGACACCTTGATAGGGTTGTAGCCCATGCGGCCACGGATGCCAAAAACGCACAGTCCGATGAGCGGCAAGAGCAGTGCCACGCCTTTCCATCTGCCCCGCGCTGGCACGCGTTCAAGTTGCCGCGCTGTGCGCCTTCCCAGCCACCACAGCAGGAGGGAGAAGAGCGCCACAAGGACGATGTAGAGCAGGATATATTTGCGCCACGACGCCTCGCCGAGCACCATTCCGGCCGTTTGTCCCACATAGCTTTTCCATTCCCAGATGCTCGAATTGAGCGTTCGGGAGAAATAGGCGAAGTAGGGGATATTGGCTGCCGAGCACATCAACACCAGGCTATAAGCCACGCCGAACCACACGTTCAAGCCCCGCAGCAGCGGCCGACGGAAATAGCCCACCGCCGTAGCCACCAAGGCCACAACGAGTGCTGGCAGCATGACATAGCAAGCCACCACATTGTCGAACCAAACGCCGCGCAGGAACGCTGGCCAAACCGATGCGGCCTCAGGGCCTACCTGCTCACTCATCACAATATAGAGCACCAAGCGCAGCACGCTGAGCAGCACCAGAGCCGCCACATGAACGCTCAGGAGATAAAGAAAAAGACGAAAAGCACGTTTCATATTTAGATTTTGTTTTAGTAAGAGAGAGAGTCGGACTGGTCGGACTTTTCGGACGGGTCGGACGGGTCGGACTTTTCCGATACTCAATTATTTCGCTACCAGCACATTGGTGTTGCCATAAGTGCCGCGGTAGCGAGCAGGATAGATGAGCATGAGGTTGCGCGAGGAGAAATAACGCTCCAGTTGCGTGGCCAGTTGCTCCATATAATTGTGGCGCGAGATGTTGCCCTGTCGCGCCAAGACGAAGCACACCAAGTGGTCCGTCTTCACGTTGTGCGCCAACGGCAGATAGTCCTTCCAGGAATGGTACACATGATATTGCGCCGCCACGTTGAGGCGATTCTTTTTCCAATACTCCTCCACGGCGTTGAGCGTAATCTCTCCACTGTAAACCTCCACCGTGCAACTGAGTTGTGCCGAGAGGCGTGCGATGCGTTCGGCCCAGAGTCCGAAATAAGGCTCGTATTCCGCCTTTTTCGGTACCACGAGGTGGATGCGCCTCACCGTGTTGATGGGCATGAAAGAGCGATAAACGATGATCTGGCGGTCCACGGAGCTGACGAGGTCGGTGGAGAGCTGCCCGAAGAAGGTCTCGAAGATGCGCGCCCGCTGATGGAGGCCGATGATAAGGTCGCTGGCATCCAGTTCCTTCATGGCGTGCGTCAACCCCGACACCACATTCACCGACCACCGGCTGTGGGTCAGCATCCTCACGTTGGCCGCCGCCGCGATATGCGCCGCGCGCTCCAGGTCCTTGCGCCCCTGCCGTTGTCGCTCCTCGTTGCCCTCCAACACAATGTTGACGGCCGAGAGGGGTAGAGCCGATTTCGGACGGCGCAGCATCAAGGCGAGATTCACCAGCGGATCCACTGTATCGGGATTGGAGAGAGCGATGACCAGGCGGTCTTCCGTGTGGGTTTTCTGCCCAACTGTTGGCGAAGTGGCCGCCAAACTCCGGCAGGCATTCTCCGTTGTGAACGAGCTGCAAATACACGTCACCAAAATCAGAATCATCGTGCCGTTGAGCACCTCCTCACCGAAGAGTCGCTCCCCGTTGGGCATCATGATGCGATAGCCCACCAAGACGATGGCCAGTGTGGCCGCCGCGCGCGCCGTAGTAAGGCCGAACATCAGTCGGCGGTCGAGCTTGGAGAGTCCGTAAAGGCGTTGCGCTGCGAAAGCCGCTGCCCATTTTGAAACGATACTCACCACAATCATCACCACTGCCACCTCCACGGCGCGGAGGTCCATGAGCGCGCTCACATCAATGAGCATGCCCACACCAATCAAGAAATAGGGAATAAACAATGCGTTGCCGATAAACTCGATATGGTTCATCAGCGGACTGGTGGCTGGGATTTGTTTGTTGAGCACGAAGCCCACGAGGAAAGCTCCCAGAATGCCTTCCATGCCCACAATCTCCATCAGGCCCGCGCCTAAGAAGACCATGCCCAGAACGAAGATGTATTGCACCACGCCATCATTGACCCGGCGGAAGAACCACCGACTCACGCGCGGAAAAGCATAGATGATAAACGCACCAATGAGAATGATTTTCAACACCAGCCACACCCAGTACATCCCTGTGGTGTGCTCCTTGAAGATACCGCCCACCACGGCCAGCACAAGGAGCGTGAGCGTGTCGGCCACGATGGTGCTCCCCACAGCCAGGTTCACGCTCAGTCGCTGCGCCACGCCGTAGCGCAACACAATGGGGTAGGGCAAGAGCGTATGGGAAGCGTACATCGCACCCATCAAAACCGCCGTGGCTGCCGCTGTGCCCAGAATCCAGAGGTTGGCCGCCGTGCCCACCACTATCGGGATGGCAAACGTCAGTAGGCCGAAGACGAGGGCCTTCCAGCGGATTTTCTCCACATCTTGGAGGTTCATCTCCAAAGAGGCAAGGAACATGATATAATAAAGCCCCACCTTGCCGAAGAGCTCAAACGACGCGTCGCGGTTGAGCACTTCGCCACCGTGAGGACCAATGGCTATGCCTGCCAGAATCATGCCCACAATCGACGGCACGCGCAAGCGTTCCAGCACCATCGGTGCGAGCAGAATGATGCTCAAGACAATGAAAAATATCCACGTCGGGTCGGTAATCGGGAAGTATTGGCTCACGGAGATGCTCATTGTTAGGCGTTTCTGGTGTTAAAGTGCACAAAGATACCTAATTTTCTTCCAACACTCCCTGCTTTTCCTCTCGAAATCTCTATTTTTGCGCCCACAGACGACATCTTGTCGGCATCATCCCCCGCAAATGATCGTTTTAGTTATTTCAACCCTTAAAAATCAAAGACTGAACGTATGAAAGTAGCCATCGTTGGTGCCAGCGGCGCCGTGGGTCAGGAGTTTCTCCGCATCTTGGCCGAACGTAATTTCCCCATTGACGACCTGTTGCTCTTCGGCAGCACGCGCAGTGCGGGAACGAAATATCAATTCCGCGGTAAGGAATACGAGGTGAAACTCTTGCAGCATAACGACGACTTCAAGGGCGTGGACTTCGCCTTCACCAGTGCCGGAGCAGGCACCTCGAAGGAGTTTGCCGACACCATCACGAAATATGGCGCGATCATGATCGACAACTCCAGTGCCTTCCGCATGGACGAGGATGTGCCCCTCGTAGTGCCCGAATGCAACGCTGAGGACGCGCTCAACCGCCCCCGAGGCATCATTGCCAACCCCAACTGCACCACCATCATGATGGTAGTGGTGCTCAAACCCCTCGAACAGCTCAGCCACATTCGCCGCATCCACATTGCCTCCTACCAGAGCGCGAGCGGAGCTGGTGCAGCCGCCATGGCCGAACTCCAGCAGCAGTACAAAGAACTCTTGGAGACGGGCAAGGTGGAGACCATCAAGAAGTTCCCCCACCAGTTGGCTTACAACGTGATTCCGCAAATCGATGTGTTCACAGAAACCGACTACACGAAGGAGGAAATGAAAATGTACAACGAGACGCGCAAAATCCTGCACAGCGATGTGCAAACCAGCGCCACGTGTGTCCGCATCAGTTCGCTCCGCAGCCACAGCGAGAGTGTATGGCTCGAAACGGAACGCCCCATCACAGTGGAGGAAGCCCGCAAGGTACTTGCCGCGGCTCCCGGTGTGACGCTCGTCGACGACCCGCAGAACTACGTCTATCCCATGCCGCTCGACAGTGCCGGTAAGGACGACATCTACGTGGGCCGTGTGCGCAAAGATTTGGCCAACGAAAACGGCCTAACGCTTTGGCTCACTGGCGACCAAATCCGCAAAGGCGCAGCCCTCAACGCTGTCCAGATTGCAGAATATTTGGTGGATAAAAAATAAAAAGAAGGGAAAAGGAAGGCTTCTCCTGTTCTGGCAGAGAAGGCTACCGCCCGCTCAAAGCCCCCTCCACCTCCCCCATGAGGGGGAGTGCTCGGCTACCACTTGCTTACATCTCCGATTAGTCCGGCCCGTCCGACTCATCGGAGATTTTTTTGATTCCTTTTGTTGTTTTTAGAATCTTACTAAATCTCATCAATATCTGTTCCTAATAGGAAGTCCATTAGTCCCATAATGAGAATCCCATTATCATCGTGATATGGCGCGATGTCTTCACGCATGATGATAATTTTTTTGAAAGAGTCGTTGATGCGTTTAAGTGATGCTAACTCTTGTTCACGCTTCTCCTCATTAGGTAATGCAAAAGCAGATTGTATGTAATAGCGTTTATCTCCCTTGTTGGCCACAAAATCAACTTCCAATTGCTTACGTTCTGTTGCGCTACGCACCTCAACCATGCCAACATCGACATTATAGCCACGGCTTCGCAACTCGTTGTAGATGATATTCTCCATAATGTGAGTTTCTTCCACTTGGCGGAAGTTGAGCAGGGCGTTTCGTAAGCCGATGTCCTGGAAGTAGTATTTTGATAGTGTTCCGATATACTTACGTCCTTTGATATCATATCGAGTGGATTTCTCTATGATAAAGGCGTCTTCCATATATAAAAGGTAATTGGCTATGGTCTTGTTGTCAAGAGTCGATTTCTTTACCGTGTTGAACGTATTCGCTATCTTATTCGGATTACAAGGCGATCCTATCCCAGAAGCCATTACTTTCATCAACTCCGAAAACTCATCTATGTTGGAAATGTTGTTTCGTTCGACAATATCCTTCAAATACAGCGTTTGGTTCAACAAGGAAAGATATTCACCTCTCTTGGCATCGTCATTCAATGCAGCAAGATAAGGAAGACCTCCATAAGTGTAGTAACGCTTCCATAAATTTTGCTTGTCGCCGCCTTCTGCTTCATAAAGTTCTGCGAAGGATAAAGGGTAAATATGAATTTCTATACCTCTGCCTCGGAACTCGGTTGCCACATCTTTGGAGAGGAAGCGCGAATTACTACCCGTGACATATATATCCACGTTTGGTATGTGCATAAAACTATTGAGAACCTCCACAAAGCGGTCAAGCAATTGAACTTCGTCTATGATTAGGTAGTATTGTTCCTTGTCCTTGATACGCTCCTTTACGTATGCTAACATCTTGAGGGGACTACGCAATTCTTCATTGCTAATATCGTCCAATGCTATTTCAATAATATGGTCTTCATCCGTACCATTTTTCAGCAAATGTTGATGAAAGAGCGTAAACAATAGGAACGACTTTCCACAGCGTCTGATGCCAGTGATGATCTTAATCAGGTCAGTATGTTTCCAACCTATCAGTTCATTTAAGTATTTGTTTCTTTGAATAATCATGTCATTCCCAAAAAATGTCATTAGTGACACTTTTTGGGAATCCAAACTTACGGTATAAATCTCTAAAGGCCAAAGATTCATTCCAGAAAAATGTCATTTGTGTCACTTTTTTGGAATGAGGCCTTTTCTGATCTCTCAAAAATCCTCTTTATCTCTTCTTTTATGGGAGAGCAGAAAGGGCTTTCGCTCGAAAATACAATAAGGCTGTCGATTGACAGCCTTATTCTGTGAACTGACAGCCTTATGGTCTCAGCTGATAGCCTTATTGTAGTTTTGGGAGGATCGGACTGGTCGGACTGGTCGGACCAGTCTGAGAACCTTTCTTTGGAGAAATCGGACCAGTCGGACGGGTCAGACCAGTCGGACCAGTCTGAAGAATCAGGCCTGTCTGAGCTTTGCTGGAGTGGGTCTCCTCTCCTTTTATTGCCTTCTCAGATTCATGCGGGCCTGCACCACGTTGATGACATAGTCGCCGAGCTTTTCGCACTCTTGGATGATGTCGAGGTAGGCCGTTCCGAGGTCGTAGGAATATTTATGATCGTTGACATCGTCGATGTTCTGGTCGCGGAGACGCTCGCGCAGGTCGTTGATGTTGTTCTCAATCTCGAAAGATTTGTTTACGTCCACCTTCTCGCGGTTGTGCTGGAAGGTGTAGTTCATTTGCGTTAAAGCCGCGTCGGTGAGCTTGAACATTTGCTCCACATTCTGGCGCAGTTCGGGCGTGAGGCGCTCGTTGCTTTCACGGCCATGGGAGATGGTGCGTGCCAGGTTGTAGCAGCTGTCGCCGATGCTTTCTATCTCGCTGATTTCGCGCAACATGTTGCGGATTTTCATCTTCGTGTCGTCACTGAGATGGGCGTTGCCCACATGGTCGAGGTATTTGGCAATCTCTATTTCCATGCTGTCGCTGATAACCTCGTATTTCTTGATGCGCTCCACGAGTTTGGCGGACTTTTCGGGGTTCTGCTCATGAAGCAAGTCCTGCACCATGCCAAACATGCGCTGTATGCGCTCGCCGAAGCTGGAGATTTCCTTCTGTGCCTCAAACACGCTCAACTCGGGCGTTTTCATGATGCCGGCCTGAATGAAGCGCAGGCGGAAGTCCTCCTCATCGCTGTCTTCCTTGGTGGGGAGAACGAAGCACACGAGGCGTTCGAGTTGTGGTATGAAACCGATGAGCAGGGCCGTGTTGGTCACGTTGAAAGCTGTGTGGAAAGCCGCCAGCACGATGGGGAGGATGGCGGCGCGCTGTGCCACACTGATGGTGGTGTCGGCGGGGTTGTAGCCCACAACGGAACAAACCATGTCCACGAAAGGATAGAACAGACACATGACCCATGTGACGCCGATGACGTTGAAAAAGAGATGGGCAAGGGCAGCACGGCGCGCCTGCGTGTTAGCTCCCAGTGCGGCGAGATTGGCTGTGGCCGTCGTACCGATGTTCTCACCCATGACGAGGGCTATACCCAGATAGATGGGCAGGACGCCTGTGGAGCAGAGCAGGATGGTGATGGCCATGACGGCTGCAGAGCTTTGCACGAGGCAGGTGATGATCGTACCGATGAAGAGGAAGAGGATGATGGTCCAGCGACTATTGGTGTCGAAGGAACTGAAGAAGTTGATGGCGTCGGGGTTGTGCTGAAGGTCGAGGTCGGTGCCAGCTGCGCTCAGCAAGACAAGGGCGAAGAAGAGAAAAGCGATGCCGAAGAGGAAGTCGCCAATGTAGCGGAATCGCTTGGAATAGATGAGGATGATGCCCACGAAGAAAGCCGGGAACACGGCCATGGTGAGGTCCACGTTGTAGCCCAGGGACATGATCCACGCCGTGAGCGTTGTGCCGATGTTGGCACCCATGATAACGGAGATGGCCTGTGCCAGTGTGAGAAGTCCAGCATTGACGAAGGACACAGTCATCACCGTGGTGGCCGAGGAGGACTGCACGGCGCAGGTGATAAACGTACCTGTGAGCATACCCGTCAGGCGGTTTGTTGTCATGGCTCCGAGGATGTGTCGGAGTTGTGAGCCGGCCATTTTCTGAAGGGCCTCGCTCATTACTTTCATACCATAGATGAGCAGCGCCAGTGCTCCCAGGATTTTACTGAAAATAATCAGATAGTCAGCGGTTGTCATTGTTGTTTGAATGAGGAATGATTCTTTGTTGTGTTCGGGGAAGTCGCGCAGACTTATATAGGTGTTTTTTCAGCGCAACGTTCCGTTGGCGTTGGCACGGGTCAGGGGATGCGTTCGAGGCGTATTCCCACGTTGGCCACTCCCGGCAGGAGGTTGCGGCGCATGAGATGCTGCACGGTGACAGTACCCGTTTGCCCTTTTTCGAGGTGAAGTTCACTGACGGGAAAGGCGTACTGATAGAGACTCACGCCCTGTCCGTTGACATCGCCGTCCTTATCGGTGAGGCTGCAAAGGGCCGTGTCGCGCTGAGCCTTTTTCCCTTGCAGTCGGGTGGTGATGCTCAAAGCCAGAGTCTGGAAGGGGTAGGGATTGGCGGCCGATGTGCGCACGCCGATGCTGAGGCGGTAGCGGCCCGCTTGGTGGACCGTGTCGATGGGAAAGACGAGCGAATCCGTTGTTTCCCATCCGTCCACAGGCGTGGCGCGGAAGCAGTATGTTTCCACGCGGCGCTGCCCGCAGCCCACAACGATGAGGAGCAGCAGGACAAAGAGCGGCGCGAGGCCAGCAGAGTGCATCTTAGGCTTGCGGAGCATTGTTGTCGGCAGCTTGGTTGTTTCGGTTCTGTGGTCCGCGCGGCCGGTTGTTGCGGCGGTCGGGGCGCGGTCGGTTGTTGCGGCGTTGCTCGCCACGGCGGTCGGCTTGAGCCGCCTCTGCTGGGCGGTTGGCATTGTCTGCCGGGCGGTTGCCGCCCTCTGCAGTCCGCATGTTGGGGGCATTGTTGGGGCGTTTGTCGGCCTGGCGCGCTTCGCCGCCGTTGTTGGGGCGTTCGCCCGTGGACTTATTGCGGCCGCCGCGGCGTTTGTTGCGACTACGGTCGAAGCGAGTGAGACTCTCCTGCTCCAAGAGATCCGCGGAGCGTTTCGGTTCGTTGTCCGTTTCCTCGGAGAGTTGTAGCGGTTTCTCGCCCCGCTTGTTCATTTCCATCACCTCTTTGGCGCGTTCGGCAGATATCACCGTGAGGTTGGCCGCCAGGCGTTTGTCGGACGAATAAGTGACGAGGCCCGCCAGGATGTCGGCTTTGAAGAAATAGAAAATGCCATCGGCCGTCTCCAGTTCTATGCGGCGGTCGGGCAGTTGCTGACTCGCCTCCATATAAGTGTCCACCTCGTAGTTGAGGCAGCATTTCAGTTTGGCGCACTGTCCCGCCAATTTCTGCGGATTTGGGGAGATGTCCTGCACGCGCACCGCAGTGGTGCTCACGCTGTTGAAGTTTTTCATCCACGTGGCGCAGCAGAGTTCGCGGCCACACGGGCCGATGCCGCCGATGCGTCCCGCCTCTTGGCGCGCACCTATTTGTTTCATCTCGATGCGCACATGAAACTCATCGGCCAAGACCCTGATGAGCTTGCGGAAGTCCACGCGCTGGTCGGCGATATAATAGAAGATGGCTTTATTCCCATCGCCTTGATATTCCACATCGCCAATTTTCATGTCCAGGCCTAATTCCTTCGCGATTTGTCGGGAGCGAATCATGGTGTCCTCCTCCAGCGCCTTGGATTCGTTCCATTTATCGATGTCCATCTCACGCGCTTTGCGATACACGCGCTTGATGTCGCTCTCCGGCCTGATGTTGGCTTTCTTCATCTGCAAGGGCACGAGCTGTCCCGTGAGTGTGACCACGCCGATGTCGTGACCTGGCGCAGATTCCACGGCCACGATGTCGCCCTTCGCCAAATCGAGGTGATTGTCGTTGCGGAAGTATCCCTTGCGCGTATTTTTGAATTGAACCTCCACCATATCGGAGAGTTTAGCATTGCCTGGCACGTCGGCCAGATAGTCGTATGTGTTGAGTTGCTTGTCCTGCCGTCCGCACCCTTTGGCGCAGAAGCCTCTCAAGCATTCAGCTGTTTCAAATTCGTGTTGCATCTTTGTCAATGTGCTAATGTGCTAATGTGACGCGAGCCAGCTCGCTAATGTGCCAATGCGTGGGCGCGGTTGCTGTGTCGTATAGCTGTTGTCAATGTGCTAATGTGCTAATGTGACGCGAGCCAGCTTGCTAATGTGCCAATGCGTGGGCGCGGTTGCCGTGTCGTATAGCTGTTGTCAATGTGCTAATGTGCTAATGTGACGCGAGCCAGCTCGCTAATGTGCCAATGCGTGGGCGCGGTTGCTGTGTCGTATAGCTGTTGTCAATGTGCTAATGTGCTAATGTGACGCGAGCCAGCTTGCTAATGTGCCAATGCGTGGGCGCGGTTGCCGTGTCGTATAGCTGTTGTCAATGTGCTAATGTGCTAATGTGACGCGAG